>Ga0315901_10002996_pt1 | contig 22389 bp, 20 predicted proteins | sample LakEriMetagenome_10_FD_203761 | JGI IMG/M metagenome (GOLD analysis project Ga0315901, IMG submission 203761) | Freshwater fungal communities from buoy surface, Lake Erie, Ohio, United States - Buoy 2 MA116 | ecosystem: Environmental > Aquatic > Freshwater > Lake | place: USA: Lake Erie, Ohio... | reverse complement strand
GGATGCAGCGAGCGCGAGCGCCGCAGGATCCTCAAGCGCCGTCGCGGCCTCGTGGCCTGACGGTCACGACCCCTACTTCTTCGTGTCGGGCGATTCCTCGGACTTGGCCTCGTCCATCGCCTTCTTGAATTCCTTCTGTGCCGAACCGAGGTTCTTGGCGAGCTTGGGGATCTGGCTTCCTCCGAAGAGGACGAGCACGATGAGGAGGACGATGACGACCTCCTGGCCTTGGAACAGAGCAATCATGGGCCCGACGGTATCAGGGGAGTCCGCCGCCGGACACCCGGCCGGAACGAGGCTCCGCCACCGAGTGCGCTAGGCAGGACGGCGTGCTGGAATGCGTCGTCAACGTAAGCGAGGGCCGGGACAGGAACGTCCTCGACCTGCTCGTGGACTCCGTCGGGGCCGACCTGCTCGATCTCCATTCCGACCCCCACCACCATCGCAGCGTGTTCACGCTCGTCGGCACCGACGCACCGCGTCGCCTCACGCGCGTCGCGACCAAGATGCTCGACCTCCGGGACCACGACGGCGCGCATCCACGGCTCGGAGCGGTCGATGTCGTGCCTTTCGTGCCCCTCGAGGGTGCGACCATGGACGACGCCGTCCGGGCCCGCGACGAGTTCGCCCAGTGGGCGGCCGAGGAGCTCGGGGTGCCGTGTTTCCTGTACGGCTCGGAGCGCACCCTGCCCGAGGTGCGCCGACGGGCGTGGCGTGACCTCGCCCCCGACACCGGTGCCAGCGCACACCCGACCGCCGGGGCGATCTGCGTGGGTGCCCGCGAGGTGCTCGTGGCCTACAACGTGTGGCTCGAGGGTGCCGATCTGGTGCGCGCCAGAGAGGTGGCTTCCCTCGTGCGCGGACCCCATCTGCGGGCACTCGGATTGCCGGTGGGCGATCGGGTGCAGGTGAGCATGAACCTCGTTGCCCCGGACCGCATGGGACCCGATGCCGCCCGCGATGCGGTGGCGGCGCACACGACAGTGGCCGGATGCGAACTGGTGGGCCTCGTTCCCGAGGCGGTGCTCGGGAACATTCCGCGTTCACGCTGGGCCGAACTCGACCTGCGCGAGGAGTCGACCATCGAATACCGCCTCAGGGCCCATCCTCGGGCCTGACTCTCCCGACCGGGGCCGGGGATCGGGTGCGGCCGGGACTCAGCCGGCGACGACGCGGCGAGTGGTCTGGGCGCGCTGGCGACGGAGACGACGACGCTCGCGCTCGGACAGACCGCCCCAGATACCGAACTTCTCACCGTTGACGAGGGCGTACTCGAGGCAGTCGTCGCGCACGACGCATCCCTTGCAGACTTCCTTTGCTTCGCGGGTACTCGCGCCGCGCTCGGGGAAGAAGAGGTCGGGGTCGACGCCCAGGCAGTTGGCCTCGTCCTGCCAGGCGCCGTCCGGGTGCGTTCCGAGAGATTCAGTGTTCATGGGCGGCTCCTCAGCGCGGTCCCACTTGACCCACCGGAACGTGCCGGGGCATCAACATGCAGACCTGTAATTACAACCCTGACATTCTGACAAAAAGGTCCGGAATCTGCAAGCCCGCGGACCGGAAATGGACGCTCATCAATCACGCCCGAGGTTGTCCACAGGCGGGCGGATCAGCGGGTGCGCGAGGTGCGGCGCCGGTGCTCGAGGAAATCCACGAGGACGAAGCTCCCGAGTTCCTCTTTCGTGGTGAAGAACGCCCGTCCCCGGTTGATTCCCGTCATCTGCTCGATGAATCGACGTAATGCGGGAGTGGCGTCGAGAACGAAGGTGTTGATGCGGATGTCGTCCTTGGTGCAGCGCATCACCTCGGCGAGGGTCAACTCGAGGGTCTCACGGGCCGGCGGGTAGTTGAAATAGACCCTGCCCGAGGGCGTCATGTGGGCGGTCGGCTCGCCGTCGGTAATCATGATGATCTGCTTCGAGCCCGATTGCCGGGACAGCATGCGGCGGGCCAGCATGAGGGCCTGCTGCATGTTCGTGCCCTGCACGTAGTCCCAGGACGACTCCGGGAGTTCCTCCGGGGTGATGGGAAAGGCGGTCTCGCTGAAGCCCACGAGCCCCAGGTAGTCCCGCGGGAAACGCGAGGAGATGAGCGAGTGGAGCGCGACCGCCACCTTCTTAGCCGGCACGAAGTTGCCGCGCAGTTCCATCGACAGCGACAGGTCGATCATGAGCACGGTGGACGAGCGGGTGACGTGCTCGGTGCGCTCGATCTCGAAGTCCTCCGGTGAGAGGCGCACGGGCGTGCCCGCACCCGAGCGCGCCACCGCGTTGTGGACGGTGCGGTGGAGGTCGAGCCGGAAGGGGTCGCCGTGCTCCCAAGGCTTGGTCTCGTAGTTGCGCTCGTGGCCGGTGCCCTCGCGCGGGATGCGGTGCTGGCCGAAGCGGTCCTTGTCGAGGCGGGAGAACAACTCCCGCAACGAGGCGTTGCCCACCGCCCGCAACCCCTTCGGGGTGAGCTCGAGCTTGCCCTCGCGACGTCGCACGTGACCCGACTCTTCGAGCAGCCGCGAAGCCTCGGCCAGGGTCTCAAGCGATCGCGCCGCCTCCTCGCCGAGGCGCCGACGCACCTGCTCGGGGTCGATCTCGGCCAGTTGCGCCGGGGTGTCGGCCGATCGCAGCATTCCCTCCAGTTGGGAGAGCTCGCGCATCTCGGCAAGGGCATCCATGGCCTCGCCCATGTCGAGGGGCATCTCGCCGCGGAAGTCGGCGGGCATCGCGCCCCCGGGGAACATGGAATCGAGTCGCTCGGCGAGACGACCGGCCTGCCACTCGAGGTCCATGTCGCCGAGCATCTGGCGGGAGAGCTCCTCCAGTTGGGCGCGTTGCTCGGGAGACATCGAAGCCATGAGCGAGCGCATCGCCTGCTGACGGGCCGCCATCTGGGCGAGCAGCTCGTCGAGGTCGCGGGGCCGGTCGGGGAAGAAGTCCCCGAACTCCTCCATGAACTCCTCGAACCCCGGGTCCTCCCCGCGCTCGCGACGGTCGATCATCTCGTTCAGCGCGGCGAGCATCTCCTTCATGCGGGCCAGGTCCTCGGGACCGGCCGCCTTCATGCCCTCGCTCATGGCGTCGACGAACTGCTGCATGGCCTGCTGACGCAGCTTCTCCATGAGCTCCTCGAAACGGCGTTCGGCCTCGGGGGAGGCGAAATCGTGAGCTTGGAGCGACTTCACCTGGCCCGGCAGGTCGTCGGGCAGGAGGTCGAGACCCAGGTGACGCTCGGCGGCCTTCTCCCGCGCAGCGGCGGCCCGACGCTCGTCGCCGGAGTTCTCCGCGGCGGCCGCCTCGTTGTCGATGCCGAGGCGCTCCTCGGCCACGATGTCGGCGAGCGCGTCGGCGATCTCGGACCAAATTCCGTCCAGATTCCCCGACTCCTCCAGCTCGCGCCGCCGTTGCCGGAGTCGCTCGAGCATCTCACGGAGTCCCTCGACCCGTCGACCGTCCCGGTCCTCCATCCCCTCGCGCATGAGGGCCCGCAACGCCTGGTCGATGTTGCCGTGGCGCATGAGATCGTCCGAGACCGCGGACAGCACGTCCTCGGCGTCCATGGAGAACCCGGTCTGGGTTCCGTCCCAGCGGGAATAGGTGAAACGCGAGGCCACGACCGCAACCTAGTCCTCTATGTTGGGGGGTCACATGCGCGTGCCCAGGACCTTCGTCTTCGTCGACATCTCCGGATTCACCAATTTCACGACCTCACAGGGCGACGACGCCGCCGGGCGCCTGCTGGCCTCCTGGCGGGCCGTGACCCGCGACGTGGCCTCGGACACCGGGGTGCGCATCGCCAAGTGGCTCGGAGACGGCTGCATGGTGGTGGCCGTGGAGCAGCGTGACGCCGTCACCTTCGCCCTCGAGCTGCAGAAGCGATCGGGGGCAGCGTGCGCGCCGTTGAGCATCCGCGTCGGGATGGCGTCGGGCCTCGCACTGCTCTTCGAGGGCGACGACTACATCGGCACGGCAGTGAACATGGCCGCGCGCCTCTGCGACGCCGCCGAACCGCTCGAGGTCATCATCCCCGCCGAGCAGGTGGAGGACCTGCCCGAGGGTGTCGTGACGGTACCGCATGCTCCCCTCTCGCTGCGGGGTCTGCCCCGTGCCATCGAGGTGGTGACGCTGTCGGGCGAGGCGACCAACGCCGCCCGCAACGACACCGGCGAGTTGTGGACGCGCTCGCCCTTCGTGCTCTGAGACGACCCGACGGATCAGGGCGACGACGCCCACCGCGTCAGAGACGAGACGAGTAGGACGAACTTCCGGGTCCGGTGGCGTCCTTGTTGAGTCGGCGCGACAGGTGCAGGCCCTCGAGGATGAACTCGACCGCGCTCGCCGTGACCGGAGGCGACGCCGGTCCCCCGCACAGCGCCGAGACCGGATCGGCCAGCCCGGGCACCGACGAGGCAAGGGCGGCGAGGTCCCCCGTGGGCACGTCCTCCCCGACGGCGGTGACGAGACCCTCGTCGAACGCGGCGACCACGTCCTTCATCGTCTGGCCGGGTACGCGCTCGCGGAACACGGTGAGAACGGAGGCCGAGATGAGTTGTTGCAGGATGGCCGACTCGCGTCCCTCCTCGAGTGCCTCGATCTCGACCTTGCCCGACGTGGAGGACGCCAGCGCGTCGAGGTCGCACACCCGGGGCGCCACCACTCGCTCACCCGACCTGAGTCCGCGACGCACCGCGTTGGCCGACAGGATCTCGAAGTTGCTCACGGAGAGCCGCACGCTCACTCCGCTGCGCTGGTTCACGTTGGCACTCGAGCGCGCGAGGTGGGAGAAGGTGGCGATGATCTCTTCCATGAAGGCCGGCATCTCCACGACGACGTCACCGATTGAGGCGGGGCGCGCCTCCTGGCGCATGATGGCTATCTCGGTGGAGATGCGCAGCGGATAGTGCGTGCGGATCTGGCTGCCGAAGCGGTCCTTGAGCGGGGTGATGATGCGGCCGCGGTTCGTGTAGTCCTCGGGGTTGGCCGACGCCACGAGCAGCACGTCGAGGGGCAGACGCACCCGGTGACCGCGGATCTGCACGTCGCGCTCCTCCAGCACGTTGAGGAGGCCCACCTGGATGCGCTCGGCTAAGTCGGGCAACTCGTTGATGGCGAAGATGCCCCGGTTCGTGCGCGGCACGAGGCCGTAGTGCAGCGTCAGCTCGTCGGAGAGATAGCGGCCCTCAGCCACCTTGATGGGGTCGACCTCGCCGATGAGGTCGGCGATGGAGGTGTCGGGCGTGGCCAGCTTCTCGCCGAATCGGTCGTCGCGGTGCACCCAGGCGATGGGCGTCTCGTCACCCATCGAGGCCACGAGGTCGCGGGCGTGGCGGGAGGCCGGTGCGTACGGGTCGTCGTTGATCTCGGAGCCCTCGACGATCGGCATCCACTCGTCGAGCAGGCCGGTGAGCGAGCGGATCATGCGGGTCTTGGCCTGGCCGCGCTCGCCGAGGAACACCACGTCGTGCCCCGCGAGGATCGCGTTCTCCAACTGGGGCATGACGGTGTCCTCGTAGCCCATGACCCCTTCGAAGAGGGGCCGTCCGGCCTCGATGGCGGAGACGGCGTTGGCCCGCATCTCCTCCTTGACGGGACGACTCGTCCAGCCCGAGGCGCGCAGGGCACCGAGGGTGCGGGGCAGGGACGCCGGCGGCTCGTGAATCGTCATGGAGCGACAGTACCGCCGGTCAGAGCACCCCGGTCCATCGGGGTCGGGAAGCCCGGTCAGTTGCGGGCGAGATCCTTGCGGTTCGCCACCTTGGCCGCGCGGAAGTCCTTGTTCATCAACGCGATGACGTCGATGGAGATCTCCTTGGGGCAGGCCGCCTCGCACTCACCGTGGTTGGTGCACGAACCGAAGTGCTGGTCCATCGTCTGCACCATGGCCTCGACCCGGCTCCATCGCTCGGCCTGTCCCTGGGGCAGGCGGTTGAGGTGGGAGATCTTGGCGGCGGTGAACAGGTTGGCCGCGCCGTTCGGGCACGCCGCCACGCACGCGCCGCACCCGATGCACTCGGCCGAGTCCATCGCCGCGTCGGCGACGGGTTTCGGGACGGGGATGAGGTTCGCGTCCGGAGCACCGCCCGTCTCGGCGGTGATGTAGCCGCCCGACTCGATGATGCGGTCGAAGGCCGAACGATCCACCATGAGATCCTTGATGATCGGGAACGCCCGGGCCCGCCAGGGCTCGATGGTGATCGTGTCGCCACTCGAGAACTTGCGCATGTGCAACTGGCAGGTGGCCGTCCCGCGCTGGGGGCCGTGGGCCTGGCCGTCGATCATCAGCGAGCACGTTCCGCAGATGCCCTCCCGACAGTCGTGGTCGAAGACGACGGCCTCCTTGCCCGCGCCGACGAGGCGCTCGTTGAGGATGTCGAGCATCTCGAGGAACGAGGCCTCGTCGGTGATCTCGTCGATGACGTGGGTCTCGAAGCGACCCTCGTCGGCGGGACCGGCCTGGCGCCAGATGCGCAAGGTCAGATTCTTCAGGGTGTTGCTCACTTGTAGCTCCTCGTCGCGAGATGAACGGCCTCGAAGGACAGGGGTTCGACGTTGAGGTTCGGCGACATCGGATCGCCACCCCACTGCCACGCCGAGACGTGCGCGTAGTTGTCATCGTCGCGCAATGCCTCGCCGTCCTCGGTCTGGTACTCCGCGCGGAAGTGACCGCCACAACTTTCGTTGCGGTCGAGCGCGTCGCGGCACATGAGCATCCCCAACTGGAAGAAGTCGTCCACCCGGGCGGCCTTCTCGAGCGTCTGATTGAGTGAATCCCCGGGGCCGGTGACGCTGAGGTCGGTGCGGAACTCCTCGTAGAGCGCAGGCAGGTCCGTGAGGGCCTTCTCGAGACCCTCCTTCGTGCGCTCCATGCCGCAGTTCTCCCAGATGATCTTGCCGAGCTCGCGATGGAACCAGTCCGGCGAGCGGGTTCCGCCGACCCTCAGGTAGCCGGCATACCGCTCGCGGGCCGCCGTCTCGGCCGCCGCGAACTCGGGATGGTCCGTTCCCGGCATGGGCTTGTTGAGCAGGGGGGCGAGTCCGTTGCCGATCGTGTACGGCAGCACGAAGTAGCCGTCGGCGAGACCCTGCATCAGCGCCGACGCACCGAGGCGGTTCGCGCCGTGGTCGGAGAAGTTGGCCTCACCGGCCGCGTAGAGACCGGGGATGTTCGTCTGCAGCTCGTAATCCACCCACAGGCCGCCCATCGTGTAGTGGGAGGCGGGGTAGATGCGCATCGGCTGCTCGTAGGGGTTCTCCCCCGCGATGCGCTCGTACATCTCGAACAGGTTCCCGTAGCGCTCCTCGACGGTCTCTCTCCCGAGGCGGGCGATGGCGTCGGAGAAGTCGAGGTACACGCCGTTCTTCTTCGGGCCCACTCCCTGCCCGCGGTCGACCGCGCGCTTCGCGGCGCGCGACGAGATGTCGCGCGGGGCGAGGTTTCCGAACGAGGGATAGAGGCGCTCGAGGTAGTAATCACGCTCGGCCTCGGGGATGAGGTGCGCCGGGCGATCGTCGCCGGCGCGGGAGGGCACCCACACGCGGCCGTCGTTGCGCAGCGACTCCGACATCAGCGTGAGCTTCGACTGGAACTCGTCGCTCTGGGGGATGCAGGTGGGGTGGATCTGGGTGTAGCAGGGATTGGCGAACAGGGCGCCGCGACGGTGCGCGCGCCATGCGGCGGTGACGTTCGAGGCCATGGCGTTCGTCGACAGGAAGAACACGTTGCCGTAGCCGCCGGTGGCGAGCACCACGGCGTGGGCGGCGTGGGAGGAGACCTCGCCCGTCATCAGGTCGCGCACGACGATGCCCGCGGCGCGGCCGTCGATGACGACGACGTCGACGAGTTCCGTCCGGTTGAAGAGGCGGATGCCTCCGAGACCCACCTGACGGGAGAACTGCTGGTACGCCCCGAGCAGGAGCTGCTGGCCGGTCTGGCCGCGGGCGTAGAAGGTGCGGCTCACCTGCGCGCCGCCGAACGACCGATTGTCGAGGAGACCGCCGTATTCGCGGGCGAACGGCACGCCCTGGGCGACCATCTGGTCGATGATGTCCACGCTCACCTGGGCGAGGCGATGCACGTTGGCCTCGCGCGCGCGGAAGTCACCGCCCTTGACGGTGTCGTAGAAGAGTCGGTGGATGCTGTCGCCGTCACCCTTGTAGTTCTTGGCGGCGTTGATGCCGCCCTGCGCGGCGATCGAGTGGGCTCGGCGCGCCGAGTCGTGGAAGGTGAAGGCGTCCACCTGGTAGCCGAGTTCGGCCAGAGTCGCGGCGGCCGACGCGCCGGCGAGGCCGGTCCCGACGACGATCACCTTGAACTTCCGCTTGTTGTTCGGGTTCACGAGCTTCATGTCGGACTTGTAGGTGTCCCACTTGTCCGCCACCGGGCCGGCGGGGATCTTCGAGTCGAGTGCCACGGTGTTCCGGGCGAGGAGGTCCTGGGTGAGGCTCATGAGGGTGCCTTTCGGGGGATCAGCCGACGATGCCGGCCATGACGGCGACGGGGAACGAGACGTTTCCGAGGACGACGACCCCGGCGAAGCCGGCGGCGAACGAACGACGCCAGCGGTTGAAGCGGGGATTGTTCCAGCCGATCGACTGGAAGAGGCTCCACGCACCGTGGAAGAGGTGCAGGCCGAGCAGCAGGTTGGCGGCGATGTAGAAGACGGCCATCGGCGTGCGCTCGAACGATGCCACCACGCTGCCGTAGACGTCCTTCACCTTCTCACCGTGACCCGAATCGACCATGGTGCCGACGTGGTCGTTCACGGTGCCGAAGGTGAGGTCGGCGAGGTGCCAGACGAGGAAGGCGGCCACCACGAGACCCGAGAGACGCATCGTGCGGCTGGCGAAGGTGGCGATCTGGTAGTCCCGCGCGCTCTGGTAACGCACCGGTCGGGCCCGGCGGTTGAGCACCGTGAGCGACCACGCCGCGTGAACGTGCAGCAGGAGCATCGCGACGAGTCCCGAGCGCAGGATCCACAGCACGGCACCCTTCGGCGCGAGGGGATAGAGGAGCGTCTGGAGGAAGTGGGCGTAATTGTTGAGGTCATCGCGGCCCTGGTACATCTTCAGGTTGCCGATCATGTGGAACAGGACGAAGCCCATCATCGCGATGCCCGAGATCGCCATGGCGTACTTCTTGCCCACCGCGGTCGAATAGAGATCGACGAGGAACGGCCGCTTCTTCGGGGCCTTGGGGGCCGTCGCCGTGACCGGCCCGCGCTGCGTGGTGGCTGTCTGTGCCATGGGAACGGATCTCCTCGGGGTCGCGCGGCTCGCGCGTCGCTGTGGAGGAAAAAGTACCGCCGTTCGGGTCGGCGGGCGCAATTCCGCAAAGTCGTGGGGGCGTGTCAGTTTTCACTACTGTTGACCCGTTCCACCACGGGACCCGCCCGATCCGGCGGTCCCCCTAAGAGCCGGGAGTTCAACGGTGACAGGAATATTTGCAGCAGAAGGCGGCTACCAGGAGTTCGTCCTCCGCGGGGGCGAATGGGCGGTGCTGTGGCTCTCTGCCGCCGCCGCTCTGGTCGCCATCGCGGTCGGCTTCTGGCTCATGAAGTCGGTCCTCGCGGCCGACGAGGGCTCCGCCAAGATGAAGGAGATCGCCGCCGCGATCCAGGAGGGCGCGTGGGCATATCTCAAGCGCCAGTTCCGCACCATCGGGCTGATCCTCGTTCCCCTCGTCGTCATCGTGTTCGTCACGTCGACCGAGATCGTCAAGCCCGACGACACCGCTGCCCTCTCCTTCCTGGAGTCGGGCGTCTGGCGCACCGTGGCCTTCCTTCTCGGCTGTCTGGCCTCCGGCCTCACCGGTTACATCGGCATGACACTCGCCACCCGGGGCAACGTGCGCACCGCGGCCGCGGCCCTCACCGGCTCGATGCCCAAGGCGCTCACCGTGGCCTTCCGTACCGGCGGCGTGGCCGGCATGTTCACCGTGGGCCTCGGCCTCATCGGCGCCACCGCCATCATCATGGTGTTCCAGAACACCTCGAGCGTGATCCTCGTCGGCTTCGGCTTCGGCGGTTCGCTCATCGCCCTGTTCCTCCGCGTCGGCGGCGGAATCTTCACCAAGGCCGCCGACGTCGGCGCCGACCTGGTGGGCAAGGTCGAGGCGGGCATCCCCGAGGACGACCCGCGCAACCCCGCCACCATCGCCGACAACGTGGGCGACAACGTGGGTGACTGCGCCGGCATGGCCGCGGACCTCTTCGAGAGCTACGAGGTGACCCTGGTGGCCTCGATCATCCTCGGTGTGGCGGCGTTCAACTCCATCGGCCTGAACCCGGCCATGGGCCTGGTGTTCCCGCTCGCCGCCCGCGCCATCGGCGTGGTGGCCTCGATCGCCGGCGTGTTCGCCGTGAAGGCCAAGGAGGGCGACACGGACGCCCTCAAGCCGATCAACCGCGGCTTCCTCGTGGCCGGCTCGCTCACCCTCGCGGGGACCCTGGCGCTCGCGTTGGCCTACGTCGGCAACGACAAGGGAACGCAGTCCGACGGCGTCGAACTGCTCTCGGGCGCCGGCTGGCGCGTGTTCGGCGCGGTGGCCATCGGCCTCGTGCTCGCCCAGCTCGTGAGCCGTCTCACCGAGTACTACACCGGCACCCACTACAAGCCGGTGAAGGAAATCGCCGAGTCCGCCGAGACCGGTCCCGCGACGGTGGTGCTCTCCGGCACCGCCTACGGCCTCGAGTCGAGCGTGTACGCGGTCATCGCCATCGCCATCTCGATCGGCGTGGCTCTGGCGCTCGGCGGGGGCAACCTCACCTTCTCGCTGTACCTCGTGGCCCTCACCGGCATGGGCATGCTGGCCACCACCGGCGTCATCGTCTCGGAGGACACCTTCGGACCGGTCTCGGACAATGCGGCGGGTATCGCCGAGATGTCCGGCGAGTTCAAGGGCGAGCCCGAGCGCATCATGGTCAGTCTCGACGCGGTGGGCAACACCACGAAGGCCGTGACGAAGGGCTTCGCCATCGGCTCCGCGGTCATCGCAGCCGTGGCCCTCTTCGCCTCGTTCATCGAGATCGCCGGAGCGGAACTGGCCATCAAGGCCGAGAACCTCGCCGACGGCGTGTTCAAGGAGGCCGCGCTCGCCATCAATGTCGCCGACCCGAAGGTCTTCATCGGCCTCCTCATCGGCGGCTCGGTGCCGTTCCTCTTCTCGGCTCTCTCCATCCGCGCCGTCGGCCGCACCGCCGGCGTCGTGGTGCAGGAGGTCCGCAGTCAGTTCGCCGACGGGCTCATCATGAGGGGCAAGAAGAAGCCGGACTACGGCCCGGTCATCGACATCTGCACGCAGGCCTCGCTGCGCGAGCTGACCACCCCGGCCCTGCTGGCGGTGCTCACCCCCGTCATCGTCGGATTCGGCATCGGCTGGCAGGCCCTCGGCGGCTTCCTCGCCGCGGTGATCCTCACCGGCCAGCTCATGGCCAACTACCTGAGCAACGCCGGTGGCGCATGGGACAACTCGAAGAAGTACATCGAGGACGGCCACCACGGTGGCAAGGGCTCGGAGGCCCACAAGGCCGCCGTCATCGGCGACACCGTCGGCGACCCCTTCAAGGACACCGCCGGTCCGGCCCTCAACCCGCTCATCAAGGTGATGAACCTGGTGTCGCTGCTCGTGCTGCCCGCCATCATCTCCACGCAGAACAACGACGGTCAGCGCATCGGCATCGCCGTCGTCGCCGCGGTGGTGCTCATCGGCTCCATCGTGCGTTCTTCGCGCCAGTCCTCGGTGCTCGCCACCAAGGCCTGATCGGGATTCCCGAAAGGGGCCGGGCGCTTCGGCGCCCGGCCCCTTTTTGCATCCACGGTGCGGCCATCGCTCTCCGCGGGCAGACTTGGGCCATGCGTTACCTCAGCCTCGAGTGGATCGACGCCGTGCACGAGAGCGTGGCGGCCAGCACCCCTCTCAGGGACCTGGCACGCGACGTCGAGTTCGGTATCACCCAAGTGGTCACCGGTGGACCGGAGGGCGACGTCGTGTACCACTTCAGTGTCGGCGACGGCTCGGTGGAGTTCGGCCCCGGACCGGCCCCGCGGGAGGACGTGCGTCTCGAACAGTCGTGGCAGACGGCTGTCGCGGTGGCGACCGAGCAGATGGGGGCCCAGGACGTGTTCATCCGCGGCCATGTCACGGTGACGGGCGACGTGCAGAAACTCGTCGATTCCCAACGCGTGTTCGGACCCCTCGACGAGGCCTTCGCCGCCGTCCGGGGAACCACCGTCTACGAATGACCGCCCGCGGGCTGCCGGACGTCTGCGCGCCGGATGAACCGGCCGGGCCTAGATGAGGCCGAGCTTCGTCACCTCGTCGCGCTCCTCGACCAGTTCGGCCACCGACGCGTCGATGCGGGCGCGGCTGTAGTCGTCGAGAGCGAGACCCTGGACGATGCTCCACTCCCCTCCCGAACAGGTGCAGGGGAACGAGGAGATGAGGCCCTCGGGAACGCCGTAGGAACCGTCGGAGGGCACGGCCATCGACACCCAGTCGCCGGCCGGGGTGCCCTGCACCCAGTCGCGGACGTGGTCGATGGCGGCGTTGGCCGCCGACGCCGCCGATGACGAGCCGCGGGCCTTGATGATCGCCGCACCTCGCTTGGCCACGGTGGGGATGTATTCCCCGTCCAGCCAGGCCTGATCATTCACGACCTCGGCGGCGATGCGACCACCGACCTTGGCGCGGAAGAGGTCCGGGTACTGGGTGCTCGAGTGGTTGCCCCAGATCGTCATGTTCGTGATGTCCGTGACGGGGCGTCCCGTGCGCGCCGCCAACTGGCTGATGGCGCGGTTGTGGTCGAGGCGCGTCATGGCGGTGAACCGGCGCGGGTCGAGACCCGCGGCGTTGTTCATGGCGATGAGGGCGTTCGTGTTGGCGGGGTTGCCCACGACCAGCACCTTGACGTCGCGCTTGGCCGCGGCGGCGAGGGCGCGTCCCTGGGGCTTGAAGATGCCCCCGTTGGCACTCAGCAGGTCTCCCCGCTCCATGCCGTCCTTGCGCGGCATCGCCCCCACGAGGAACGCGGCGTCGGCGTCGCCGAAGGCCACCTCGGCGTCGTCGGTGCAGGTGACGCCGGCGAGCAGGGGGAACGCACAGTCGTCGAGCTCCATGCGGACGCCCTCGAGGGCGCCGAGCGCCGGGGTGATCTCGAGCAACTGCAGGTGCACGGGGGTGTCGGGGCCGTACACGGCTCCGGAGGCGATGCGGAAGAGGAGGCTGTAGCCGATCTGGCCGGCAGCCCCGGTGACGGCGATGCGAACGGGGGATGTCATGGCCCCCACAGTAGGCGTGCCGGCGAGGACGCCGGAAACCCCGCTATCCCTCGGTCGTGGTCGTCGTGGTGGAGAACACGATGGGCGGACGGGGCCGGTTGAGGGCCCGCAGCACGTAGTCGACGTAGTACGCCGCACCCTCGGATGTGAGGTGGAAACCGTCGGAGGCGAACCACGTCGTCCTCCCGGCGGAGATCTTCTTCCAATCCAGCACCCGCACGTTCGGATACAGGTCGCGCAGACCGGCGAAGAGCGCGTTGTTCGCCTCGATGTACCCCTTGTCGCCGGTGGAGGGCACCTGCAGGTTCACCACGACCACCCGCGGAACCTCCTTGAGGGGCTCGAAGACGCGTTCGATGGCCTCGGCACTGGTCGGCCCGTTCGTTCCCAGGTGGATCACGACGGCACTGCCGAAGGAGTTGCGCGCCTTGAGATAGTTGAAGCTCTGCAGGGCGTCGAAGAACTGCCGGTCGCGACGGGCGTCGACCGTGATGCCCTGGGCCTCCAGGCGCTTGGCCGCCCCCAGCATCACCGAGTCTCCGATGGCGAACACGTCCACCTTGGCGGCCGGGTCGACCGTGGTGGTCGCACCCGGAACGGTGCTCGGCACCGTCGTCTCGTTGGCCTCCAGGCTGGCGGTGATGTCGTCCGGGATCACCTCGGCGGTGGTCATGCGCGCCACCGCCCACGCCGGCACGAGCAGGACGAGGCCGGCCACCATGAGCGGCGCGAGGGACTGTCCTCCCGCGGCGCGCAGACCGCGGAGCATCTCGGCGGCGCGTCCGTCGCGCACCGGCTTCTCGACGAACCTGTACGACAGCTCGGTGAGGCCGCCCGAGATGAGCATGCAGCCCACGAACTCACGGCCCGTCAGAGCATTGCCGGCGTTCGTCCGGAAGACCTGGAACACGGTCCAGTGGTACAGGTACAGGCCGTAGGACCGGGTCCCGATCCACACGAACACGGGGTTGCCGAGCACGTACCGCCCGAGCAGCGACGCCGGGTTCGTCACCGCCGCGATCACGGTGAGGGTCGCGACGCCCGTCACCAACAGGCCGCCCCGGTAGAGGAAGTCGACCGGGACCGCCCCGACGTCGGTGACGAAACGGGTCATATGCACCCAGCTGGCCAGGAACGCCAGCATCGCGATGCCGGCCACACCCACGAGATCGAGGGTGTTGGTGGCCTGCACGACGCGGCCGCGCGACAGCTTCCAGGGTCGCCACAGCATGGCGAGCCCGGCGCCGAGCAGCAGTCCGCTCATGCGCGTCGGCGTGGAGAGATAGATGAGGTCGGTGCGCAGCACCTCCCGCCCGAAGAGCGAGATGTACTGGCTCGGTGTCTCGACCGGGTCGATCGCCCGACCGGGAACGAAGAGCACCGCGTTCACCGCGGTCACGAGGAGGGCGAGGCCCCCGAACCACAGCCCCACCACGGGCTGACCCGAGGGCCGCACGCGCCGGAGGATCGCGAACATGACCACCGGCCAGAAGACGTAGAACTGCTCCTCCACCGCCAGCGACCACAGGTGACGGAGCGGGGCGAAGGCCGAGGCGGAGGTGTAGGACGAGCCCGTCCACACCTGGAACCAGTTGGCCACGTATCCGAGTCCCGACACGACGTCACCGCGCAGCATGCCGAGGCGGTCCGGGTCGAAGAGTGCCGACCACAGGATGATGCCGAGCATCAGGACGGCGAGCGCGGGGAGGAGCCGACGGGCCCGTCGGCGCCAGAAGTTGCCGAGCGACACCGTTCCCGAGCGTTCATGCTCGGCCACGAGCAGCAGGGTGATGAGGTAACCGGAGATGACGAAGAACACCTCGACCCCCAGGAATCCCCCTCCGAGCCACGACGGATTCGCGTGGTACACGATGACCGCGATGACGGCGAGTGCGCGAAGACCGTCGAGCGCGGGAATGTAGGGCACGGTCGGACCGCGACGCGTCCCCCATGTCGGCGTTCCGCCGCCCGGCGGACCTCCCCATCCGCGGCCACCGACGGGACCCGATCGGTCCACCGGACCGGTCCGATCGATCGGGTCGCGTCGTGGAACCGGCCGGGTGCGGTCGATCGGACCGGAGCGGTCCGGGTGCGCCGGACGCACGGCGGGAATGCCGCGCGGGGGCGTCACGGGATACATCGCATCGTCTCCCGGGTCACGCGACCGGCAGTCCCAGTTGCGCGTAGATCTCCCGCGTCGCGGTCGACTTGTTGAGCGTGTAGAAGTGCAGCCCGGGCGCACCCGCGGCGAGCAGGTCGGCACAGAGCTGCGTGGCGACCTCGACCCCGATCCGGCGCACCTCCTCGGGCCCCGCCGCCGCATCGAGACGCGCGGCCAACCACGCGGGGAACTCGGCCCCGGACAGCTCGGCCATGCGGCGAACCTGGCCGATGTTCGTCACGGGCATGATCCCGGGGATGACGGGCTTGTCGACACCGAGTGCCGCGAGGTCCTCCACGAGCGACGTCCATTGGGAGGCCTCGAAGAAGAACTGGGTGACGGCGAAGTCGGCATCGGCCAGTTTGGCGGCGAGGTGGCGACGGTCGGTGGCCAGATCGGGCGAGCGGGGATGACCCTCGGGATGGGCCGCGACGCCGATGGAGAGGTCGGCGATCTCGCGCAGGTGCGACACGAGGTCCGACGCCCGCACGTAGTCGCTCGCCGGCGACGGACCACCGTCCGACGGGGGGTCGCCAGCGAGGGCCAGGACGTTCTCCACCCCGGCCTCGACGTAGGAGGCGATGAGAGACTCGATCTCGGCCCGGGTGTGACCGACGCAGGTGAGATGGGCCATGGGCGGGATGCCCGTCTCGCGACGCACCCACAGCACCGTGTCCCGGGTGAAATCCCGGGTGCTCCCCCCCGCCCCGTAGGTGACCGAGACGAACGAGGGCGCCAGGGGCTCCAGTTCGGCGATGGTGCGACCGAGCGAGAGCGTCGCGGCGGCGGACCGGGGCGGGGAAAACTCGAAGGAGAAGGTCCTGCCCTCCCGGAGCAGGTCCCCGATGCGTGCCATGGTCGTTCATCCTACGGTGCCCACCCGGGGCCGACCGTGCGCGTTCAGTGGCGGAAGTGCCTGGTACCCGTGAAGACCATGGCCATCCCCGCCTCATCGGCGGCAGCGACGGATTCCGCGTCGCGCACGCTGCCGCCCGGCTGGATGAGGGCGGTGACCCCGGCGTCGGCGAGCACCCGTACCGTGTCGGCGAACGGCAGGAAGGCATCGCTGGCCGCGACGGCTCCCCTCGCCCTCTCCCCGGACCGCTGCACCGCGATGCGGGCGGCATCGACCCGGTTCGGCTGACCGCCGCAGTTGCCCACCAGCACGCGATCGGCCACGATGCTGATGGCATTGCTCCACGTTGCCGCCACGGACTGCCACGCGAAGAGGAGCGACGTCCACTCGGCATCGTCGGGTGTGCGCGCGGTCGCCACGGTGAAGCCGTCGAGGGAATCGTCCTGTTCGTCGACCGACTGCACGAGCAGGCCTCCGTCGATGCTGCGCACGTCGATTCCCATTGCACCGAACGGTGCGCGGGCCTCGAGGAGACGCAGGGACTCCCGCTCGGCCAGCACCTCGAGCGCGGCGGCACTGAAGGACGGCGCGACCACGACCTCGGTGAACACCCCCGCGATGGCCCGCGCGGTGGTCTCGTCGACCTCGCCGTTGACGGCCACGATCCCGCCGAACGCGCTCACGGGGTCGGCACGGTGGGCGAGGTCGTAGGCCTCGCCGATCGTCGCCGCCACCGCCGCCCCGCACGGATTGGCGTGCTTGACCACGACCGCGGCCGGTCCGTCGAAGCGGTTGACGAGACGCCATGCCGCCTCGGCATCCAGCACGTTGAGGTACGAGAGGTCCCGCCCTTGCCACTGCACCGCCGAGTCCCACCAACTCTCGACACCGGGCAGCCGGTATCGCGCGCCGACCTGGTGGGGGTTCTCGCCGTAGCGGAGCACCTCGGCGCGCTCGGCGACCAGTGTGAGGAAGGGCGGCACCGCACCTCGGCCCGGCTCGGCGGTCTCCTCGTCGAGCCATGCGGCGATCGCCGCGTCGTAGGCGCTCGTCACGCCGAAGGCCTTGCGCGCGAGACGACGTCGCTCACCGGGCCCGGGTCCCCCTCCCGCGACCATCTCGACCAGTTCGTCGTAGTCCCGGGGGTCCACGACCACGGTCACCCGCGCGTGGTTCTTGGCGGCGGCGCGCACGAGCGCCGGGCCGCCGATGTCGATCATCTCCGTTCCGGGTGAGGTCCCGAAGGGATAGAGATTGACGACGACGAGATCGAAGGTCTCGATGCCGTGCGCCGCCATGTCGGAGACGTGGGAGTCCTCGGAGGTGTCGGCGAGGATCCCGCCGTGCACCGCGGGGTGCAGCGTGACCACCCTGTGCCCGAGGATGGGCGGGAAACCGGTGATGTCGGCGGTGTCCGTCACCTCGATGCCCGCGTCACGCAGATGTCCGGCCGTCCCTCCGCTCGCGACGATCGACCACCCGTGCTCCACCAGTCGGGCGGCGAGTTCGGCGACGCCGCTCTTGTCGTGGACGGAGAGAAGCGCCCGGGGCACTCAGCGCAGCCCGGCGACGATGTCGGCCATGAGCGATCCGGCCTCGGTGGGATTCTGTCCCACCTTCACTCCGGCGGCACGCAACGCGTCCATCTTTCCCTTGGCCGTTCCCTTGCCACCCGAGACGATGGCACCGGCGTGGCCCATCTTCTTGCCTGCGGGTGCCGTGACGCCGGCGATGTAGGCCGACATCGGCTTGGTGACGTTCGCCCGGATGAACTCGGCCGCTTCCTCCTCGGCGGAGCCGCCGATCTCGCCGATCATGATGATCGCGTGGGTCTCGGGGTCGGCCTGGAACTCGCGCAGGCAGTCGATGAAGGAGGTGCCGGGGACGGGATCACCGCCGATGCCCACGCACGTCGACACGCCGATACCGCGCTGCTTCAACTCGTAAAGGGCCTGGTACGTGAGGGTTCCCGACCGCGAGACGATGCCGACGTTGGGTCCCGCCGCGGTCGGGGGTTCGGCGATCTCGCCGGCGGTGATGCCGATGTTGCACTTCCCGGGGCTGATGATGCCGGGGCAATTGGGCCCGAGCAGTCGTGTGCCGGGATGGTCGCGCAGGAGGATGTTGTAGGTGCGGGCCTCGTCCTGGGCCGGGATGCCCTCGGTGATGCACACGACGAAGCCGATGCCGGCGACCGCAGCCTCGAGGATCGCCGCCGGGGCAGCCTTCGGGGGAACCGCGATGAACGACGCGGTCGCCCCCGTGGCCTTCACGGCGTCGGCCACCGTGTCGAAGACGGGAATGCCCTCGACGTCGGTGCCGCCCTTGCCGGGCGTCACGCCGGCGACGACCTGCGTGCCGTAGTCGCGGTTGCGCAGACCGTGGTAGCGGCCCTGGCCCCCGGTGAGGCCCTGCACGAGGACCTTGGTGTTCTGATCGACGAAAATTGCCATGTCGGTCGGCTCCTTACTTCGCCATCGCGACCGCGGTCTCGGCGGCCTCGAGCATGGTGGGCTTGCTGACGAGCTTCGACTCGGGGATGCCGGCGGCGGCGAGGATCTCGCGGCCCTCCGCGGCGTTCGTCCCGTCGAGGCGGATCACGATGGGGGCGCGAAGGTCGACCCGACCCATCGCCTCGACGATGCCCTTGGCCACCTCCTCGCCGCGGGTGATGCCGCCGAAGATGTTCACGAAGATGCTCTTCACGTTCCCGTCGGAGTTGATGACCTCGAGTGCAGCGGCCATGAGGTCGGCGTTGGCACCGCCTCCGATGTCGAGGAAGTTCGCGGCGCTGCCACCGACCTGATTGACGACGTCGAGCGTGCTCATGGCGAGTCCCGCGCCGTTGGCGATGATGCCCACGGTGCCGTCGAGGCCGATGTACTGCAGACCCTTCTCCCGGGCCAGCTGCTCGCGGGCGTCCAGTTCGACCGTTGCCGAGAATTCCTCCCATTCGGGGTGGCGGAATTCGGCGTTGGCATCGAGGCTCACCTTGGCATCCAGCGCGTGCACCTCGCCGCTGGGCTTGAGGATGAGGGGGTTGATCTCGGCGAGGTCGCAGTCGCCCTCGACGAAGCAACGGTAGAGCTTCACGAGGATGTCGGCCACACCGGCACGGGCCTCCTCGGGGATGTTCGCGTCGACGGCGGCCTTCGCCGCCGCGGCCGGCGTGAGACCGTCCACGGGGTCGACGTGCAACATGAGGATGGCCGCGGGGTTCTTCGCCGCCACTTCCTCGATTTCCACGCCGCCCTCGCGCGAGAGCATGAGGAGGTGCTTCTTGGCGGCACGGTCGAGGGTGAACGACGCGTAGTACTCCTCCTTGATGTCGGAGGCGTTCTCCACCCAGACCCGCTTGACGACGTGACCCTTGATGTCCATGCCGAGGATGTTCCCCGCGTGTGTGCGCACCTCGCCGGCGTCGGCGGCGAGCTTGATGCCACCCGCCTTGCCGCGTCCCCCCACCTGCACCTGGGCCTTGACGACGACGGGATAGCCCGCCGACTCGGCGACGGTGACGGCCTCGTCGACGGTCACCGCCACTCCGCCCGGGGACACCGGGATGCCGAAGCGGGCGAAGTACTGCTTGCCCTGGTACTCGAAGAGGTCCATGTCGTTGTCCGTTTCTCGGGGGTGGTCAGTTGACGAGTTCGCGCTGGTCGAGGGATTCCTCGAGCCACGCGCAGATCGACTTCAGCGAGGAGCCGGGGCCGAAGATGTTCCCCACGCCCTGCTCGCGCAGCGCGCGCGCGTCGGCGTCGGGGATCACCCCGCCGCCGAAGACGAGGATGTCGCCCATGTCACGGGCGCGCAGCTCCTCCATCACTCGGGGGAAGAGGGTGAGGTGCGCCCCGGACAGCAGCGAGAGTCCGACCGCGTCGGCGTCCTCCTGCAGGGCGGTCTCGGCGATCTGCTCCGGCGTCTGGTGCAGACCGGTGTAGATGACCTCGAAACCGTGGTCGCGCAGGGCGCGGGTGATGGTCTTGGCGCCGCGGTCGTGGCCGTCGAGACCCGGCTTGGCGACGATGACCCTGTAATGGCGCTTCACAATCAGAAAACCCTACGCCGTCGCACCACGGAAGCACCAACCCGCCACAATGGAGCCGTGCCCCCGTCCCCGTCTCGTCAACCCCGTCTGCGCAGCCCGCTGGCCCGCGCGACCGTACCCGTTCTCGGGGGACTCGCGTTCTTCGTGCTCTTCTTCCTCGGCCTGTGGGTGGCCGCCAGCGTGATGACCTCGCGGGCCGAACCCGAGGACGTGCTGTCGAACCGCATCTTCGAGGTGGGCAGGGTGGATTCCCTCGCCGAGTCGGTGGCAACGGAGGGGCCCATCCTCTTCCCCGACCTCAAGGGCACCGACGGGGTGCGCACCATCGTGCTCGACCACTCCGGCGACGATCCCGCCTCGGGCTGGCTCGTTCGCTACGGCCATCCCGCCGATCGCGACCCTTCGTGCCGCGTCGAACACGTGCGCGGCAGCCGTGAGTTCACGGACTGCGAGGGGCGAACTCTCTCCGTCGACGACCTCGCCCCGCCGGGCGACGTGCGCCCGATCGTGGAGAACCGTCGAACCCTCTACATCGACCTGCGCGGACTCACGCCGAGCGGCTGAGCGTGTCGACGAGCCGCGCGGCGAGCTCCTCGGAGTGCTCCTCAAGGCGGCTGCGCCGGATGGCGAGCCCGCCGTGCACGCGCGCCCCGAGCGATTCGAGCGCGCCCGTCATCGTCTGCAGGGTGCGTCCCGGATCGAGGGCGTAGGTGCAGAAGGCCACCGCGGTCTTGCCCCTCATCGAGGGCAGCGCGCGCAGGCGGTCGATCGCCCACGGGGCCTGTCCGACGACGAAGAGACCGTGAACCCACGTGCCCACCAGCACCACGTCGGCGTCCTGGATGGAGGCGTGGTCAGGGGTGCGCACCGGTGACAGACCGGTGATTCCCCAGTTCTCCTGCTGGAGATTGGCTGCGATCGACTCGGCCGCCTTCCATGTGTTGCCGGTGAGACTCTCGACGAGGAGTGCTGCCTTCATGTGCTCCTTTTTAGTTCCCGCGGCGTCGGCGCGACGACACGCCCGTCAGCCCAGTTTCTTGAGCGGAGCCCACGCGAGCGAGAGGTGCTTGGTTCCCTTGTCGCGGAACCGGACCGTGACCTCGGCCTTCTCGCCCTCGCCGCGGATCTCGATGATCACACCCTCACCGAACGTCGCGTGCTCCACGTCGTCACCGGCCTTGAGCCCCGCGAGATGCGCCAGGTCGCGCGGCGGTGAGGGCTCGCGCGAGGCGGCGCGCTCCCGGGCGCGCGAGCCGTAGGTGCGACCGCTCGGCTCCTCGTCGCGCCTGCGGTACGCGGGCACCTCGGCATCGGCCCAGTCGGCGGCCTTTCTGCCCCACGCCTGACGGCCGAATCCGTGGTCCGCCCCGGAATCCACCGCGCCGCGCCGGTCGAACAGTTCGGCCGGAACCTCGTCGAGGAAACGCGACGGCGGGTTGTACTGGGACTGGCCGTAGAGCATGCGCTGCCAGGCGTGCGACACGAACAACTGCTCGCGGGCCCGCGTGATGCCCACGTAGGCGAGTCGACGCTCCTCCTCGAGCTCGTCGGGATCCACGAGCGCCCGGTTGTGGGGGAAGATCCCTTCCTCGCAGCCCACGAGGAACACCACCGGGAACTCGAGACCCTTGGCCGAATGCAGGGTCATGAGCACCACGTGGTTCTCCGCGTCCAGTTCGTCGGTGTCGGCGACCAACGAGACCTGCTCGAGGAATTCGTCGGCCCGGGTGTACTCGGCCGCCGAGCCGATGAGTTCGTCCAGGTTCTCGAGCCGTCCCGCCGACTCCACCGTGTCCTCCTGCTCGAGTTCGGTGCGGTAGCCGCTGGCGAGGAGCGCCTCCTCCAGCACCGCGGCGGGTCCGTCGGCGACCATTCCCGCGAGCCGGTCGATGAGGTCGACGAACCCGGCCATGCCGCGCACGGCAGGCCCCGACACGCCGGCCTCGGACGCGCGTCGCATGGAGTCGATGAAGGCGAGTCCGTGGGTCGCGGCGAAGGCGTCGATGCGCGAGATGCTCGTGTCGCCGATGCCGCGTTTGGGGATGTTGAGGACGCGGCGCAG
>Ga0315901_10002990_pt1 | contig 22410 bp, 39 predicted proteins | sample LakEriMetagenome_10_FD_203761 | JGI IMG/M metagenome (GOLD analysis project Ga0315901, IMG submission 203761) | Freshwater fungal communities from buoy surface, Lake Erie, Ohio, United States - Buoy 2 MA116 | ecosystem: Environmental > Aquatic > Freshwater > Lake | place: USA: Lake Erie, Ohio... | reverse complement strand
CTATTTAAACGCGCAAAGGCATTTTGCGCCTTGTGGAAATGGTAACTTACTTGGACAGCCTCCCGGTAACCACGACTACCCCTCCGAGCTTTGATGGGGAACGCAAAGAGGTTGTCACCATCACAGAGACAAAAGTCAACGGGGTGGTGGTAGAGTCCTCCAAAGAAGTTTGTACATTCTCAAAAGAAGTTGCACAAATTCTTTTGAACAACCTCTATCGTATTCCCGGGGTTGCAGAAGTCAATTCTGCCAACCGAGAGGTGGCAGCAAAGATAAATGCTTTGCACATCCAAAGTGCAGGCATGGTCAAAGATATAAGCTATACGGAGTGGATGCTCAGCCGTTTGGAGGAGCTGCAAGCCGTTGGCATGGTGGAACTGCTTGCCGATATTGATTACCTCACATTGAAACTCGAAGACTTTGTCGCTTCGGATGATGCTGAGTATATTGGATTGGCAGCCCCCAAAGAAGTTTCGGGATTTCCTTTGGAGTATAAAAAGGACAGTGGAAACTTCTTTGCCGCCCTCACAATCGATGCTTGGGATGGGGTAACTTCTTTGCCGGTAGCCCTTGAAATGGGACAACGAGTTGCCTTCCGTTGGAATGGGTACTTGCTCAATACCATTGAGGAAGTTATCCAAAAGAAACAGGAAGCTCTCGAAAGGGAGTTCACAGCCCTCCAAAGAGATACTACAAGCTTCTCAGGCTTTGATAATGCCGTTTTGGCAGAACCTAAGCCCTGGGTGGGTGGAATTGCTTATATGGGCGTTGTGCATCGCTACAGCGACTACTTTGAAACCCGTTGGTTCAAAACCGAAGAGGAGGCAAAGGAAAGCATTGAAACCTCAAAGGCAGCACAGATTGAATATGATGCCAAAGGGAAAGCGGATGCTGTATATCGTTGGAATAGATATGAGTCTATCGACGATTGCAGCGAGACACTTCCCACAAGCGAGGTCGAAGAGATTTCGTATATGGGTTACACACTTTTCGTTGGATGGGTGGCAGTTGTTCGCTACTTGGAGGTTATGTACTATAAGCAGGCGAGAGGTTCAAAAGAAGAGTTTGAAACTTCTTTTGATGCTTCGGAGCTTCAAAAGTATAAGGAGCTGAATGTATTGATTTCAGATTTCCAATACTGTGAAGACCGCGAAGCTGTTGAAACATTCGCCTTTAATAACAGCAAACGCGGTGTTCTCCGTGACATCCAAAGCTTGACCGACAGAGCCAGAAACCTTTGCTTTGAGATGGATGCAGAAGCATTCCAACTCTTTGATAAGGCTAAAGCGTTGTATTCCGGGATTGAAAAAGCATATATGGAAGACCGTATTGCCAACAATCCCTTCGCAGCGGCGTTTGCGAAACTTAAAAAATAAATTAAAAAAAAGATGGGATTTTATTTTGCAGTGTCAAGATAAAATCCTATCTTTGTATTGTCAGTAATGAGGCTGATGTAAAAACCTTACATAATGAAACAAATACGTTGTCGCCTTGAATTGCATGGAGCAACAAAAGAGGTTAACCTCAAATTTGAAAGCCTCGCCGAGGCAAAAAGATACGCGAAAGAGTGTTGGAACGGACCATTTTCCATTCTGAGAACTTTCAAATACCGTGCGACATTCATCCACCCAGACGGTGACACGAGGGTGTGGGAGTTTTCCGCCTTCGATATGGAAAGGGCTAAAGCAACTTTCCTTGTAAATTGGGGAGAGGAGATAAAGTTATTAGAACTCCTCGAAATTTAAAAAAAAAGATAGAAAAGCTTTGCAGTTTCGGAAAGTTTTTCTATCTTTACATCAGGTTAGCAATGGTGCTAACTTTAAAAACCACTACGATTATGAAAAAAATAGCACTGGCAGCATTGGATGCCCACAGCTACTGGATTGGTCTTTGCGAAGACGGGGGCTCCACCCGCGAGGCGAAAGCCGAAGCAAAGGCCGAGTGGCTTGCTTTGGAGGCACAGCTTCCCGAGGGTTGGGATGACACCGAGGAGTCCATCTTCGAGATGGGGTTCTCTGCCAACCAAGCAGCCTTCATTAAGGCAGCAAAGTCAGCAGGCTACGCAGTCATCTCATATTCCGGTCGCGGAATGATGGGAGAAGAATGCCCGGCTATCATTCACGAAGGGAAATTCCCTCTCAAAAAAGGTATCGGATACCATTCCGATACTATGGGGATGTACCGAACGGTGTACTACGCCCGAGATTAAAATAATTTCAAAAGAAATTCCATAATTTCTTTGGAGTTGTGGAATTTCTTTTGTATCTTTGTAATATCAAGTTGGCAATGAGGCTAGCTTAAAACCACAATAACATGGGAAAGTACCATCTAGTCTTTGCAAACCAAGCAAAGGGAAAGCACACTATCTATGAGTGTGTCAAGGAAACAAAAAGATATCTATTCCTTACTCAACCGGATGGCATATATACTCTTCGGGTAAGTAAAAGTACGTACAACGTAAAGGGAATTAAGAATGGGGCAGATGGATATCGATTTGATATTCCAACTGCTATATTTTTGGAAAAAATCGAAGAATAAATCCCCTTCGGGGGAAATCAGGGGGTTGTAGTTTGCAACTCCTTTAGAAACATCAAACCCAATGAAATGTAAATACTTCATTGGACAGCGAGTCCAGTACGTTGGGTTTGGTGGTAAACCCAAGATGTTAACAGTTTCCAATATTTTCTATTGGACAGCTGAACAAAACTTGGGATTGCCTGAAAAAAACCAACGAAAAGTTGGGTATTACTTGAACTTTTCCGAGTGTGCTATTGTTGTACATGAGGATGATAAATATCTGATATAGTGAAAGCAAAAGAAAAAATGGAAATTGGGACATTGTTGCAATGTCCCGTTGGAACGTTTAAACTTGTTGAAACCTCGTATTGGGGCAACAACACATTCAAAGTCGTCCATGGAAGGGGCGAGTTTTTTAAAGCCGGACAAGGGCGTTGCCTTCCGGCTGAAGATTTGGACTATTTAGTCCCAATGGGATTTAATAAAGTCCAAAGACAAAAAAGGAAGGGAAAATTTTTCTTTTTCAAAGAAATTTAACCTTCGGGAACTTTTGGAAAATTACTTTTGTTATAAAAAGAAACTAGTCGATAGTTTAGCACAAAACAAATCCGGTGTTGTCCGGATTTAGGTGAACTGAAAGGATGTCGCTCGACTAGTTTTTTTTTTAGCTTTGGGAACTTTTGGAAAATTACTTTTGTTATATAGTAAATTCATCGGATTTTCATTAAAAAAAGTTTTACCGGCGGCCATGGCCTGCACCCACAGGGGATTTTTGCCGAAAGGCTGCCGGTTTTTAAAATTGCAGAGTAGAGCAGTGGTAGCTTGCCGGTCTCATAATCCGAAGGTCGCTGGTTCGAATCCAGTCTCTGCAACAAAACGCAAGCCTAAGTAGCTCAATTGGCAGAGCAGCTGATTTGTAATCAGCAGGTTACAGGTTCGATTCCTGTCTTTGGCTCGAAACCCGGGCGGTATCATTTATCTCTGTCCAAGCCGCCGGATTTCTGCTGAGCAAAGTCCAAGCTTGGCAACGGTCAGTTGCAAAGGACAAGCGTCTGACTGTTATTACTTAACCCCTGCTAGCCGCCACCTTATAGGCCGCGAAAGGGCGGGGGATTTTATTCGGCGGGGGAGCACCCTCCTTCTAAATTTGCAGCCGCTACGATTTTCGGCAAGCATACGGATTAGAAGCGGGCAATTTACGGTTAGTAAGCACCAGAAGCCCCCCGCCTTTTTTTTAACTTGCTCGGATGGTGAAATCGGTAGACACCCAGGACTTAAAATCCTGTAGCCTGAAAGGGTTGTGAGGGTTCGAGTCCCTCTCCGAGTACAAAACGCAGCCGCTGAGCGGCATTTCGGTAGCCGGGGGTTCGTGGTGGTTCCCCCTGGCACAATTCGGCGGGCAAACGGTGCCCGCCTTTTTTATTTTGTGAAAATACCCCAAAAGAAATTATAAAATTTCTTTGGAAATATAAAATTTCTTTTGTATCTTTGCTTTAACTAATTAAGACCAAGCCCGGCTTGGTATCTTTACATCAACATAATCGGTATGAAACAAAGAATTAATATGAACATCGAAACCCAAGAGGAATTGGATGCCCTCATTGGAGTATTTGGGCTTGAAAGAATTGTTGAAAGTTCTTCAGAACTTTCTGCATACTTCCAAAAGTATGCAGACACCATTTTTAATATGGTGTCAGAAAGGCTGAAGATATGTACAGTCCCTTACGCATACGAAGAACATCTGAGAGTCATAACTTCTTCAGGTGTAATCTTCAGCAATTCACAATTATTAAAATTACTATATGATTATTGTGAAATTGTTGAAAGCAAAGAACATCGGGATGTTCTGATTTTGAGGATATTGCAATATCGGTTCGCCGAGTATTTCACTGAAACCAAAGTAAAACCCTTTGGGAAGTTCGCATCGTACTTTGACCAGTTCAGAAGCGAACTAGAAGCGGAACGTGGAGGACTCAAAAACGAGGCATTACAATGGATATTTGGCAACTACCGATGCCAAGTAACTGATAATATTTGCCGCCGATATCGTAATGACCCAAGAGTAATGTTTCATGATATAAGGGTCAGAAAATCCTTCGAGACCCAAATCCTTAATTTGGTGGGGAGTGTTGCGTACATTGTTAAGCCGGACACTCAAAAGCCTCTCAACAGTATCTATGACTTCATGTCAGAGGAAACTTTCCATGACGTGAAAGAAGTAATTTCTAAAATGATTATCGAAGAAGCAGCAAGCGTACAAAGCTTGTTAAACTCTTTGATTGGGGAGGACTTGATTACAGTATGCAAGGCATACAAAGAAAACCACCGAACGACAACAACCGTAAAGATGTTGGAGTTCACATTTGACCCCAATTTTGAGGATTCAAATGTGAAATTAAAGTTCGTAAAAAACAGAAAGGGCAAAGAGACTTTTCATGAGTTAAATTGCTCAATACAAGACCTTACAGACGATAGGGTTTCAACCGGGTGCAAATTTCTCGAAAAGCTAAGCATCGAATGACAAGAATAAACTCCGGCATTCCGGTGGAGACACTTCACCGAAAGCACTTGCTTGCCGAAGCAAGAGAAATTATTCGTGTACCCAACACGATAAAATCCGGCAAAGCGGTTGTGAAGGATATTCCAAAGAAGTTCACGCTGGGCAAAGGACACGTGAAATTCTTTTATGATAAGCTCCTCTTCCTAAGAAATCGTTATCAACTCTTATTTGAGGAGTGTATCAAAAGGGGTTACAAAGTTACAAACTTCGTTTCCGCTTGGGATGGTGTCCCGGAACATCTTATGAATGACTGGATTCCAACAGAAGAAGCGAAACTTCTTTTGGAAGAAAGGATTTCTGAGAGATTGGGAGAAATCCTTAAAAAGGAGAAAAAAATTTCTAAAGAAGTTTTGTAGTTTCAAAGGAATTTTCTATCTTTGTAACATCATTAGTAATGGAGCTAATGACAAAACTCCAAAACACCATGAAAACATTACAAGCATACAAGATTAAAACTCCGGCAGGTCAAAAAACCGTTTTTTACAAAGACGGTAAAAAATATGCCACCATCCCGGCAGAGCAAACCCAACCCCGGAAGGGGACTAAAGTTCTCACCGTCAATTGCTTTAAATGGGCAATTGAATGGTGCGAACCGACAAGGGTCATTTGTAGAAAAGAGGGGAATGAGATTTTTGCCATTTTTCCTGATGGTGAGTACTCCAAACCTTACTACGCAGGTTGCTGGGCACACCATGAGGGGCATGGTGAAGGGGATTATCAACACATGATGTCTTCATCATACCCGGCAGCAGATGAGGAGACCAAAGACCTCATTGCCACCCTCGAAGCCGGGTACGACTACGTGCTGCAAATAGCACACAGACGATAAGCATTTCAAAAGAAACTTCGAAAATTCTTTGGAAAATAGTTGTATTTTCTTTGGAAAAAAGTTGTATTTTCTTTGGAAAAAAGTTGTATTTTCTTTGGAAATTCGAAGTTTCTTTTGTATCTTTGTAACATCGAGCTTAATGATGATGAAATCAAAAGGCAGTTGATGCCTTTTATGAGGAAAGAGTAAGAGAATAACTAAAAAAAACCCCTTCGGGGGTAAATCCGGGGTTGTAAGTTTCAACCCTTTAAAACCACCATATATGGCATATAAAAAGGCAAACTGTCAACCGTTTGTGATAGCAATCCCGGTTGACTTTATAGATTCCCGAGATGCAGCTGACACGCTCAGTGGAACTATTTTTAAAAAAGGGGAATCAGTGGAAGACAGATTTCCCGAATATGAAGAGGTAGAAATGAAGGTATATACCTTCGAAGATTTCGTCCTTGCTTGCAATGAAGAAGAGTTTTCATTAGAGGACTACTTCATTGCAAATGTATATGTTGAGTGTGAAAATATTGAAGGTCAAGCATAGTAACAATCCCGAAACTTCAAAAGAGTTTCGGGATTTTCTTTTGGAAACTTTTTTTCGTATATCAAAAAATAATTCAAAAGAAGTTTTGTAGTTACAAAAGAATTTTCTATCTTTGCTATACGTTAGCAATGAAGCTAATGGCAAAACACCACCACCATGAGCAATTTTAAGGAATACCAAGCCGTCATTGAGTTGTTGGAAACTAACAACATCGATAATATTTGGCTAGCATATTATGCTGCACAAACCATTGATGGGTTTTGGCAAAACTTCGAGCGGCAGCTTTTGCAGGTCGCAAGCCAACGCGATAGCTATCATCGCTTAGACACCGTAATTTCGGCATCATTTATACGAGATGTGCTTTTAGTGCCGTCAATTGTAAATGGCTTAAAACCCGTAGAAAATGGCATCAAGAAACATTATGGTGTCGATTGCCGAGTTGGCTATGACACTTATCTGAATGTCATGGAACTCAACTTCACCGTAGCGAAAGGGAAACTTGTTGCAAAGGTCAAAGTAGATATAAATACCTTTGAGGTAAATCCTACTTGGATGGGATTTTGTGAAGGTGAAGACCTTGATACATTTTCGATAGTCGTAGATTGTATAAAGGATTTGAAGAAAAATCCTGACTTCTTCAAACATTGCGTGACTTCTATTCAAGAATTTGCAACCACTCATGGATTTGTTGAATTTTTAGAAAAGGTTATGTCCATCGACCATAACCGCGTCGAAGAAGAATGGAGGCAGCACCGTTGGTCTAAACTTTTAAGACAAGGAAAGTTTACCATCGGCAATCCAAATGCAATATATTCTTATCCCATCAACAGCCTGAATGTGGTTAGTGTTGAGGGGAAAAAAGCGGAGTGCGAATATACCATCTGCACGTACAATGGCAGTGGACGTAAGAGGGTATATGCTGGCACAAAGAAGATTGCCAAGATAGTAAATGTTTGGTCTCTCTATGAGAAAGTCAAGCACTTGCTGTAAAAAAAAAAGTTTTCAAAAGAAATTCCATAATTTCTTTGGAGTTGTGGAATTTCTTTTGTATCTTTGCTATACGTTAGCAATGAAGCTAACAACAAAACAAAGCACCATGAAAAGTACAGACGGAATGAAAAAGGCAGACCGCCGAAAATTCTACCAAGAGGTAGAATTCCATCTCGTTAAGCTTGGGGCAACTGAAATTGCTTGCCTAAATGAAAAGGCAAGAGAATTCAGGTTGGATTCTAAAATCGGGGATTGGTTTATCACCTTTTACCCTGAGGACAACGCCCCTGTTATCTTCACCCGATTCCAAGACGCTGAAAAGGCGTATACCTTGTTTGAAGGGTATGGGGTTGGCAAAAGCGGAAAATATAACTGTTGGTGTTTTTCCGACACGTTGCAGGAAAACTTGCAAACATTTTATCAACATTTTGCTGTAATACAGCCATAATCGAAGATATAAAAAAAAACAACTATACTTTCGAGCCAATATAAACGTTATAAAAAGGAAAGTCGAAAGTATAGTTGTTTAAATAATTTATACCATGATACTCGACTCAAAACAAAAACAGGCAGTATTTGCCTTTTATAACGCCTTCCAAAAGGCAAAGAAAATTCGAAAGGCTGTCGATGCCATCAAAAAGTCCATCTTGGACACACAGACTTTCGTCTCCCAATTTGATGAGGGGAGAATCATCGACCCAAAAGCAGACTGGTCTATGAGCGATGAGGATTTTATCCTCTACCAATTAGACCTTGCCAATCAATTGTTGGAAAAGGGGATTTCAACTCCCGAACAGTATGAGGGGGGATATTGCCCGGCACTCGTGGCTGAGGCTGAACAGATAGAAGCCTTTAAAAGGGCATTATTCTTAGTTCAGCCGGATATGACCCCGGACATTCTGATGCGGATAACAGCCAAGAACCCTGCTTTGAGGTTTGAACTTGAGGAAGCTTTTCTGCTTTTGGCAGAAGAGTTGCTCGCTGAACAGAATTAAAAATTCCCAAAAGAAATTATGAAATTTCTTTGGAAATATAAAATTTCTTTTGTATCTTTGTAACATCATTAAACTAATACGATACCACCATGGCAAACGAAAAGTTAGAGGCATTCACTGCCGAGTTAAAAGAACTTCTTGAAAAATACAATGCAACCATCGATTGTAACATCGATGGCGACACTCACGGCTTAATATGTGAAATGCGAGTCGCATTGCTAGAAAACGGAAGATGGGATGATTATTTCCTGTCGGTTGGTGCGTCTGTAGATTGGAATGACCTTTAAAAAAACCCCTTCGGGGGTAAATCCGGGGTTGTAGGTTTCAACCCTTTAAAACCCCTACCACTATGGAAAAATACCATAATCCTGAATTGGAAGTACTCCAATCAATTGAAGGAGATGTCAAAAAAGACACTCAAAAAGATTCAATAGTCACCGACATCCGCAACATCCGAGTGAATTTCGAGGATAATATGCGCATTGAGTACAACGACATTGAGGAGCTTGCAGACTCCATTGCAAAAAACGGGCTGCTGCATCCTCTTGTGGTGTCCACAATTCGTGGCACAGGCGAATATTTGCTTGTTGACGGGCATCGCCGTTACAAGGCGATGATGCTCCTCTTGGAGCGTGCAAAGGAGACCGGGTCACTGGAATTTGACCCCCGAATTGAGGTCAAGCGTGTTCCGAACAACCCGGAGGTACACCTTACCTATATGCTTGTGACGGGGGTACAAAAGCAAACTTTGCACCCGGTTGAGCAAGCAATGGGCTTCGCAAGACTGCAACGTTTGGGCTGGTCGGTAAAAAAAATTGCCGAACTGCTTGGGAATAACAAAGAGCAATTGGTATATCGATACCTCAAGCTCGCCCAAGCCCCGGAGATTGCCAAGCAGAAATGTTTGCAAGGGCTTATCTCACACGACACCCTGATAAAGATTATCGAACAAAACGGGGGTGACTACCATGATACTCTCGACACTGTCGAGACTGCCATTTCCAATGCCGAGGTGGTAAACGAGGCCGGGGAAAAGGTTCAAAGGAAAGTTCAAACAAAGGATATTAAGAAACTCAAAAAAGTTTCATTCTTCCAAAAGTTGAAAGAGGCTTCTGATGAACTTTTCAAAACGTCCGAAGAACAAAGTGATGTTCTTGACGAGTTTCTCAAAATTGCAACGGATGCAACTTCCGTTGAGGAACTCAAAGAGTTCTTTTCGAAAGTCAAGTTCAAATAATTTTTCAAAAGAAAAATCCGGATTTCTTTGGAAGTTCGGATTTTCTTTTGTATCTTTGCTTTATCAATCGAACCATATTGGAATTTCAAAAACAAAAAAAAACAGAGAACAATGAAAAGAGTTTTCAAAATGGGGGAATTAAGAGATAAAATTATTATCTCAGATGCAGATTTCCAATCGATTGAGACACATAATACCTATGACCATTATGGTCAAAGTGTAGGGTATTATGAAGCCCAAGCAGGGGTTGAAATTTTGACAGATAGGGCGGCGGCTGTTATCGAAGATGTAGATTTTTCAGAATTTAAAAACCCTGCCCAACTTCATATTGGGGATTCATTCTACGTAACGGATGAGAATTTCTATAAGGTCATCCACGACGATGAATTGGAAGAGGGTATTGACTACCGGATTTTTTCGCCGGAAGTTATAGCCTATAACTACTGGGATGGTCGTAACTGGAAAACTGTAGTCTTAGAGACGGATTTTGGCTACCCCGATTTGGAAGAGGTAGAAGAAGACCTTTCCAAAGAAATTTTGGATGCTTATGAAACAAAGGAACTTTCCCATGAAGGGTTTGGAAGCCGAACTTACAAAAGCGGAAGGTTTACATTTGTGGAAACAGCATTCGCTTCCGATTGGTACACAGCCGAAGTTTTCATAGAAGATTAAAACAAAAAGATAGAAAAGCTTTGCAGTTTCGGAAAGTTTTTCTATCTTTGTATCAGGTTAGCAATGGTGCTAACTTTTAAAACTACCACACATGAGCTACACAATTTTCTACAAACAACAATTCATCAAAATCGATGAGCAAAATGTAATACCCTTGATTCTAAAGGGTGATGATAATGTATATACCTTCGCTGGCAAAAGGGCGAGAGATTGGAGTAATACATTATTCTTTTCCAAAAACATTATTATCTCAAATGAGGTTTTAATGCAGGGAGTTGAAACGTACAAGGAAAATGTTATACAAGCTTGTAATGAAAACGTAGAGCGATTCAATGACGCTGAATATGCCTACGACGAACAAAGGTTTGGTTGGCACGCAAGCATTGCCATTGGTGGGGGTCGTCCGGCAAAAACGACTTTCAGTGCATATAAAAACTTTTTCGCTAAAGGCATAATAACCGCCAAAACAATTGAAGAATTGGTGGTCCAAAATTGCACTATCCAACTAAAAGTATATCGGTGGGTGGACTCCGAAATACTAGATAAGGGGTTGGAAATAAAACCCAATGTGATGCTTTCCACAACAACACAAGCAGTTACACTTATTAAAGAGTATGAGGAATACTATAAAGGGCATAATATATTTGTATACATTTCTGCCTATGGTATGGAAAATGTAGAAGCCCCTAAAAAGCCGAAGGTTAAGCGTCAAAAAGTGTTGGTCGATAAATTTTTCAGAATTAAGACTTCATCCGGATATTTTATCCGCTTCACAAAATATGGCTACAAATACGGCTATTTCAGCGGAAAGGCATTCCGGACAGAGAAGGCAGCACAGGCTGTAATACTCAAGCTAAAAAAGCTATTTCAGGATAGTGACTTTCGAGTCGAGCTTGTAGAAACAGAAGCATACGTATAAAAAAAAAGATAGAAAAGCTTTGCAGTTTCAAAAAGTTTTTCTATCTTTGTATCAGGTTGGTAAGGTTGCCAACTTATAATAATGAATATATGAGAGTAGAAAACCACCTTTCTTATGCAGCTTTCCAGTACCTCAATGGAGCGGCTGAAACTTCTAATGGGTTAACATTAGGGGACATCGTCATCAAAGGCAACGAAATTGGAGTAATTATCCAAATTCATGACAAAGATGAATTCCGGGTCGACCAATGGGGGAATACCTGCGTTGATGAATGCAGGCTTGCAACAGCTGATGAAATTTGGCAGTTTCGCCCGGGTGTTTTCAACGATGGTAAATTTGTATTCACATACCACCGGAAGCCTACGGCAGGCGAAATAAAATTTGGGCATGGAGCGACCCACTATCGGGATTTCCATATAACAGAATGCCGAGACCCCAAAACAGGTGACCCGAAGAAGCGGCTCAAAGCCGATGACGGTTTGATTTATACCCGATAAAAAAAAAATAAAAAAGATAGGATTTTGCTTTGTAGTTTCAAGATAAAATCCTATCTTTGTTTTAATAAAAAAAAAAACATGAAAAATCGAGAAACAATAATGGAATTATTGACACTTCAAATGCAATGGGCTGCACTTTTGGAAGACCCAAATTGTGCTGATGCAACGGCAGAAGAATTGGAGGCTGATTATCGCAGTCTCTCAAAAAGCGTTGCAGGTTGGGATAGCGACATTACCTCAATTGTCGATTGGGGGTTTACTACAGCCCAAGCGGAATTTATCTTAGCCTCAAAAAAAGAGGGGTACAATATTGTGCCGTTTCTTTACAAATCCAATGGGGTTAGCATTGAAGTTCCGTCAATCGTTTTGAAAAATGGTGTTATGCCTTTTAACGATTCCGGATTCATCCTTGAGGCTGAAAAGTTTGGGAGCAGCTTAACCCAATACTATGTAAAATAATTTTTTTTCAAAAAAGATAGGAAAACATTTGGTGCTATCAAAAAGTTTTTCTATCTTTGTATCAGGTTAGCAATGGGGCTAACTTTAAAAACCACTACGATTATGAAAACAGTAAGCTTCAATGTATACGAATTTTCCGAACATCCCAACAAGGATGCAGTTGTTAAATGGGTAACCGATAATTGGAACAACTTGCATGACTATGAATCGAATGAGCTTGTCGCTTCCTTGAATGCGGCTGCAAAAACTATGGGTGGAAAAGTAGACTACTCGATTTCCACTTTTCCTGACCGAGGTGAATATCTCAAATTTCAAAATTGCGATTTTGAAGTGATTGACAATTTTAATCCCGAAGATTTACCTTTGACAGGGATGTATTGGGATTTTGAGGTCATTCAAGCCATTCAAAAACGAAACCTCAATTTAGTTATTGACGCTTACCACAAAGCATGTGAATATATTTACGGCGAGGAAAATATCGCTGAACTTTGTGGGATGAATGTGTATTATTTTTATGAAGATGGTAGATTCTACCATGAAAAATAATAAAACATGAAGCGAGAAATAGCCGACTTCCTGAAAGAGGAAGTCAAAAAATTACAAGCCAAGCGATTGGCAATTATTCAAAGTCTTCAAATGAGAGACCATCTCTTTGCGGACGAAATCGTAACAGCCGGAAAACAGTTGGAACACATCCAACAGACGATTTGGCAGTTTGAGGCAATGATTAGTCTTGGACAGTTAAACGGCACTGAATGAGAATATTCAAAGTAACATACGACAGCCTCACTGCATTTCTTTTTGCATTGGACAAAAAACAAGCGGTGGGGCTTCTTCAAAAGAAGGATAAAAACTTCTTTGGGAACGAAAATGAACTTTTCTTTGTTTGGGACAATGGGGCAAAGAGTCCCGTTAAAATAGAGGAAGTTCCTCCAAATGAGGGAATTTTTTTCATCATTGGACATTAAAATATGGGAGTTATTGAGGGGTAATTGGGAAGAAATACTAATAACAACCAAAAAAAATAAGAAATGCAGAGACTAACCATCAACATACAAAGTCAAGAACAATTCGACTATTTGGTGTCACAGTTAGGTGTCGATGTAGTTATATCGGCTGGTATTGAGGCGACCATCTATGATGATGGTCACCTTTCGTCATTCTACCAAAAATACCGGGACGAGGTGTTTCAGGCATTATGCAAGACAAATCAACCGGCTTGGAAGCTCCTAGACACTGTTATGGAATCGGGGATTGTATTCACCGACTCCCAATTGTTACACTTTTGGGATGAGGATGAGGAGCGAGAAAATCCGTATAAGCTCGTTCTACTAGCTGACTATTTCACACAAAACGACATTACTCCTTACGGTCAATGGGTCGATTTGTTTGAAGAACATCGAAAAAAAATCGAAAATTGGGAATGTATTGACTGGGACGTTCTCCAATTTATTTATGGTAACTTCCGCTGTTACTTCACAAGTGTAGGTGGAATGAAGCATGGAACTCCAAGAATACTGTTTCCCGATTTGCATGCCCGAACAGAAACAATCAATGCCATAAGTGCCTTGGTTGGGTCTATCGCATATCTTGTCGAAGGTAAGTCAAAACTTGCCATATACGACTTTATGGCAGGAGAAACATTTTATGATACCCAAAAAGTAGGTATAAAAATGTTGAAAGATTGCCAAGAAAATATGGTCAGATTACTTTTTAGTGTAGTTGGTATCAAGTTCGGCATTTTCTCAGTCGAAAACATAGACTACCCTCCCAGAAATGCCGAAGGGTTGTTTAAACATCCGTTCATCAACTTCAAATTCGCTGAAAAACGAATTGATGGGACTATAGCCAAACTCAGGCATACTTTTACTACCGATGCCATCCCTCATACTCTTGAGGATTTAAAGCTTATGATTAAGCATGAATTATTATTGGTAGGATTATGGAGCTAAAGAAAAAAAAAATCAATTTAAAATGTTAAACTATCGTGAAATCGCAGAGAAACAAATCTCAGCCCTTAATATTGGGGATGTATTAATATTCGCAGATTCTTCTTTCCGCTTCAAGCGGATTTCAGAAGACGTTATTCGCTTTAATACAGCACATGCCGGAAGCAGCAATTCAAATATAGGCACAATTGAATTGTTAGAATTACTTCTCCAAGCCGGGTATTGGGATAGAGGACTCGAAAAAAATTCCGCATTTGAGGTGTACAGTGCCGATGAGGATACCTTTTATTGGGTTTAAAAAAAAACTCAAAAGAAATTTCACATTTTCTTTGGAAATATAAAACTTCTTTTGTATCTTTGTAACATCAAATTATAAACAAAAAAACCAGAGAAACAATGAAAACAGCTTACTGTTCATATTTGATGACTCCTGACACAGAAAGAGGGGTAATCGGTGTCAACGTTTACACAAGCCGGGGGAAGCTAATGTGTGAGATTGAGATGCTCGAAAACTCGCCTTACACTGTAGCAGAGGAAATCCAGATGTGGCTGGACGACAATGGGTACGGGGATACAGACTTTGACTTCATTAAGGTCAAAGAGAAGGATGACAATGCTAGGATTGTTCTCTGCAAATTCTACTGCAATGGCGGAGATACAGAAGAAGTCGTTGCTGTTGAGGTGTACGACTACGATGAAGAAGATGACGAAGAAGAACAGATTCGTCAGGCGTTCCTTATCTGGCTGAGCCAGAATGAAAACTGTGGATTTGATATACTGTAACAAAAAAACAATGATGGGCATAAGTGAACAAAAAAATAAAAATAAAAATAAAAATATATGAAAAATATCTTTCTTTTAACATTTCTCGTCCTCTTCCTTGGACAAGCCCAGTCCCAATCCATCACCTTTGAAATGGTGGATGTATTTTCAACAGGGTTCAATGGAGTTTCAAAAGAAACTACCTTTGACCTCAGAGGGAGTTTCACCGTTTCCAAAGAAGATTCTTTAATTGCTTTGGAGGAAGATGGTATCACCGAGAAGATGAAAATCCTCGGAACTCAAACCACCGAAGAAGGAGGTGAAGTGTTCTTTTGTGAACATGGATTTTCATTTGTTGCTTTTTGGGACAAAGGAGTTGTGACATGCCATAAGACGTATGTCAACTTCGAGGGGAAAACCCGATATGTTGAACGGAGGTTGTACAGCCTCACTAAAACCTATAGAATATGAAAAAATGCCTGCGCTGCGGCAAAGAATTGGACAGTAACCGTAAAAAGTTCTGCAATTCGTTTTGTCGAAACTGGTATAATGATGTCAAAAAAGATAAAGAGTCCCACTTGCCCCCGGCAAAAAAACGTAACCGGAACTTTTTCTCAATGGTTATTGGTTATGGTAATGCAAGCAATGGACAAGGCAAGCGAGCCGGACACATGGTAAAGGGGTCTATGTCGGCAAGTGTTAATTGCACCATCGAGCAATGGGCAGAAGTTACGCCTGAAAATTTGAAAGCCCATTTCACTTGTATAAGTTTTTGGACACCCACAGGCATAGCGCTAGGTGACGGGACATTTATTAAAAGAGCAGAGATTCCAAAGGAACTTGGAATTTCTTTTGAATAAAAACAAAAAAAAAATGAAAAAGAAAACACTCTCCACCCGAGATTTATTTAACATCGAAAGAAAAATAGAGAGTGGAACACTCTCAAAAGAGGAGCAGTTCAAACTGCTTGAATATGCTGAGGTTATTTCGGCAGAGCTCATTGAGCTTCGGACGATTATCAAGCGTATCGGCAAGCAATTGTTGGACGCAGTTCCTGAAGATTAAACAGATTAAACAGATAACAAAATAACATGGGAAGAGATACAAAAGCCGTCCTCACCAAGGGGACAACTATCGAGGATATTGTAACAGTCCTCAAACAAAAATACACATTTGTGGAAGTTAACTCTTCACGGAGTTCCTTCTTTCGAGTGTTCTTTATGGACTGGGCAGACCATCGGCAACTCTTTGTGAGTTTCGATAGTGAGAGTGTTCGCCATGATACAGGAATAGATGGTGTTTATCTGAACCTAAGCCTCTGGGGTAACGCGGTGGAAATTCTAAGGGGACTGTGTGAGACTTTTGGAGGCTACCTCAAGGAAGATGATTCCAACGATGAGCCTTTCATACCAATCAACTACGAACTCTTCGCCAAAGGCAAGGAGTTCACCAAGATGGACGAGTTCCGGCACAAGGTGATGGCCGAACTGGGGTATGACAATCTTGAGAAGGCAATGAAACTTCTTGAGGAATATCGAAACATCTAAAGAAGTTTAAAAAATTTCAAAAGAAAAATCCGGATTTCTTTGGAAGTTCGGATTTTCTTTTGTATTTTTGTCCTACATTAGTTAACAACAAAAAAAAAGAGCCGACCGGGCGAAAAACGGGAAGTATGACGGAGGAAGAACAAATCGCTGCGGTAACTCAAACCGGATACGCGATTCAGTACATCGCTTCGCCCTCCGAGGCTGTGCAAATCGCTGCGGTAACTCAAACCGGATACGCGATTCAGTACATCGCTTCGCCCTCCGAGGCTGTGCAAATGGCTGCGGCAACTCAAACCGGATACGCTATTAAGTACATCGCTTCGCCCTCCGAGGCTGTGCAAATGGCTGCGGTAACGCAAGACGGATACGCGATTCAGTCCATCGCCAACCCTTCAGAGGCGGTGCAGCTTGCGGCGGTAACGCAAGACGGATACGCGATTCAGTCCATCGCCAACCCTTCGGAGGCGGTGCAGCTTGCGGCGGTAACGCAAAACGGATACGCGATTCAGTACATCGCCAACCCATCAGAGGCGGTGCAGCTTGCTGCTGTTTCGCAAAACGGACGCGCGATTCAGTACATCGCCAACCCATCAGAGGCGGTGCAGCTCGCGGCACTCAAAGTGGGATTTTACACAAAGGAAGTAAAAGCCTCAACAATAATAAAGAGATTGCAGGCTATGGGGTATGACTTAGACTGTGTAGTTAATTTTTTCACCATGCTCGAGCATGGCGACTTTACTTTGGTAGGCATTCTTTAACCGCAAAACGATTAAATAACAAATATAGCCGACCAGGCGAAAAACGGATATTATGGTAAAGAAAATATTTTCAGACGAAAAAGGAAGATTTCAAATATTTGAAATAACTTCCGAAATGCTGCAAAGCATTGAAACTCTTGAAATGGGTAGTATCATTACAGCTGCGTTTCATGGGTTAAATTTAAATGACTTTAACAAACCTGATGGGTTCTGCGTTACACCCCTTGGAGAAGTTGTTTCTTTGGCTGTCAAAGAAACCTCTTATGAAGAGTGGAAAATCCACGTTGCAAGCAACAGTATAGAGCCTGTTGTTTTAAGAAAAGCAACACCTGAAATGTTATTATCTGAAAACTTAACCGAGGAGGTGCTTTTTGATTCTTTCATGTCTTAAATTTCAGGTTTAACCCCACCTAATCCGAATATTTAACCTACGCCCCGTAAGGACCAACTTACAAATATATGAGCAAGCTAGAAAAATTCAACAAAAGATATAGTAAATCTCCTATGGAAATTACTATAAAGAAACAAATAAATTCAAAAGAAGATTTTGAACTTCTTTTGAAAGATTATTCCATCGCCGAACTTTCGGACGGGATTAACCATTATTCGGAGTTTAAAACGTTCTTGCAGCCTTGGGCAGATGCGATTTTCGTATACCAAATTGAAGCCAAAAATTTGGATGCGATGAAAAACATCCTAAATTCAGAGGTTGTGCTTGACCCTACAAGCATTACTAGTTATTTGGAATACATACTTGGACGAATTGAGGAAACCACCCCTGAAGGTCGAGCTGATTGGTTGGGTGAAATTTTCATCCTGACTGAGTACTTGGACAGAATCGGATTGGAAGTGGGGGCAGTGAGTTCGTACATCCAAAGCGAGGAGTTTAAGACACTTGTGCTTTCAGGTGGGGACAGAATCCTAATTGAAAAGTACACCGGAGGAATTGTTTGTAGATTCCACTACAGCAGTTCTTGGAAAGAGTGCAGGCTTGGCATCGATATGAATTACAATATCTTTGATGAATTCGATGGTGAGCTTCCATCTGATACTCTTTTTGAAACAGAAGTTGTAAACCTCATCAGTGCATTTGCAGATAAAACAGTATATGATGGCGACAAAGATTTTTTCATATTCCCCAACCGGGAAACCTTTGAAATGGTAAAAGAAAAGTGCCGTGAAATAGGGAAAACCGCATTTGCACAACTGAGGAAAGAGTTCGAAATGCTTGTTTCGATGGGTCAATTTGTTGTCGAGTTTAAAGATAATTATGGTAAAAAGTATATTGAGACCATTGTACCCCCAACAAGTTACGAGTTTGTAGCCCAAGATAAAGTGCATTTAAAATACCCATTCTCAGCAGACGAATACCATCACTACTTGAGTGTTAATGAATTTGGTATTCAAGATGGGAAAGAAAATTCTCTTTGGAAATATGTTAATATATGGAACACTTCAAGGGAAAGTGCCGGGGAACTTTCGCATGGCGTAGACCCGCAATCTGTAAAACTCATAAAACCATGATGGTGTTACAACAAGTTTTCAATGCGGTTGACCACATTGGAAGATTCAAAGGAAACTTCGATTCTCTAAGGAATTTGCATCCTTATGCAGAGCTTATCATCCGAAGAGCCTTGATGCGCGAAAGAGAGTTCATAACCTCCAAAGAAATTTATTTACTTTCTTATGAAATAAATGAACTTTCAAATGAGGTTTTGAAGTTTCTTGTGGATTACTATAATTACAACATGATTTTTCTGTTAGCAGACCCCAAAGACCCGGCTTTCCAAGCCTTGTGGAATTATACAATCGAGAAAGGGGTATGCAACTCGTTCATATTCAACTTGGACGAAATACGATAATTATATAAAACAAAAAAAAATGAAAAAGCGAGACAAAAAAAGCGATGGTAAACAAGTCATCGACAGATTAGGAAGGGCTGCAAGAGCAGTCTATTTGGAGCAAAACCCACACGGTTACTCCCGAACCCACAAAGTACACAAAAACGGGAAAAAATACTCCCGAAAGGACAAGCATGACAATGGCTACAATTAATGCGAAAACGGCTGAAACTCCCACCACGATTATGTTTCAGCCGTTTTTTGTTGTACTTTTGACGGCTTATTAATACTATATAAAGGAAGTTCAAAAGTATAGAATTTAAAACGTTATAACCGCCACTATCGCTATGTTTCAACTACAAATCAGGTTATTTAATCAAGAAGATTGGCACTATCTTAATTTTTGGGATATTGTGCTTTGCTTTAACGATTTAGGTCATGCAAGGCAGGAAGCATTAATCCTACTTGACTATTCTGTCACCGCTTGTCGGATAGTCGATATGGCAGGAAAAATCGTACAATTGATACGATAAATTGAACCTTTAACACTGAGTTAGTGTTAAATATAAAAAAAAAAAGAGATGAACCACTTCGATGCTATTTTTGAGAATATTGATGTCAATACCGGAAGGTTAAAAACCAGTATTGATGCGCTAGCATCCCTTCCTACCTATGCGAAGCATGTCATCGAAAAAATACTTAAAGATGAGGGTGGACTCAATGATGAGGATGTTCTATTGATGCTGTCTGACTTGCCGACTGCATCGGATGAGACATTGCTTGCTTTGATGTACCATGTTGAAGCTTTGGGGGTCGGCATTGAGTATACCCCAGAGTTCGAAAGAGCTTTAAGGCTATATGCTACCACCAAACTCCGAGACTATCTCTACAGGTGGGACGGTAAGGAATCATTTTCGAAGGCATTGGTTGAAATGGGCTTCATAGATATAGTACACACCTCAACGCTTTTTCAATTCGGCGAATATCGCAACCTTGCGAAAAGAATTTTATCTGCGAAAGGTCACTTCTACCAACAGTTTTCTAAGAACAGAAATTTCTTGGAAATCCTAGCCCAAGAGGCAGAAATTAAATTGGGTACGAATAAAAATTTTTATTTTACCATTGAAGATGGTAAAGAATATTTCTTCGCTAATGAAGAGTTTTACCAAATAGAATAACTTGGACAGCCGGACAGCCGGACAGCCGGACATTTGGACATCTGAGAAACTTCCTTTGAAGTTAGTGAAACTTCTTTGGAAATTTATAACTTATTTGACAATGGAGCAGAAATATATTTTAATTTCTTTTTTAAAGGGGAATCATATCAAGATATGGCTAAACATTTATTTTGTTTAAAACAAGCCAAAACAGAAATCGATGAGAATATTTAACCTTGCAGCCGTAATTTTCTTTATCAACATCTGTCTGGACATCATTCCATATATTGGAAAGTCCTTGCCGGACGAAGCCTATTTTGGGGCAAACTTCTTTATGTGGGGATTCTGCTTCTTCCACAGCTTTGCCATACTGCTTGGAAAACCATCACTGTTTTGGTTTTTCGTGTATGCAGTATTGTTTTATTTAACAGATAAATTTATTTAAAATGAAAACAATCCACAATATCATAGGAGAAATCTCCAAAGAAATTAAAACCCTCAAAGGAAAAGCGTTTTTCGTTGGAGGATTCGTAAGAGACAGCTTCCTTGGGCTGAGCTCCAAAGATATCGACATTGAAGTGTTTGGTATCGAAAAGAATACTTTGTTGGACATCCTCAACAGATTCGGGAAAACCGAACTGGTCGGTGAGTCCTTTGAGGTGTTCAAATTTTCGTGTATGGGTGAGGAGGTTGACTTCTCTTTGCCGAGAAGAGAGAAGAAAACCGGGGTTGGACACAAAGGGTTCACAACAATTGCTGACCCATTCATGTCCCCGGAAGAGGCAGCTTCTCGCCGAGATTTCACCATCAACGCCTTGATGATGGCGGTTGATTCAAAAGAAGTTTTAGATTTCTTTGGAGGTCTCAATGACATCCAAAGCAAAACCCTCAAACACACCTCCCCCGCCTTTGCTGAAGACCCATTGCGAGTTCTCAGAGCAATGCAATTCGCAGCCCGGTTTGGATTCGATTTACATCCGGAGACCATTGAGCTTTGCAAAAGCTTAAAGCCAGAATTTCGTACATTGTCTAAGGAGCGGCTCTGGATTGAGTTCGAAAAACTATTTTCTAAAGGAAAGTTCCTCTCTAAAGGGATTAAAGCACTCTTGGACACGGAGTGGTTTGAGTGTTTTGCATCTCTAAAGAATGAAAAAACTTCTTTAGAAGCTTCATTAACTTCTTTGGACAGCCTTACCTCCCCCACCCCCGCAAGCGGGTTAGCGACAATGCTGCTCCATGTTGGACAGCCTGCATTATTTCTAAAGGAGATTAATACCCCCAATGAAATAACTAGAACTTCTTTGGAATTGTTGAAAATTCTAAAGAGTTTTACTGAAAGTGACGGCAGCCTCTCCGCCTTGCGCGTGGCAGTTGGACAACATAAGAAGTTTTGTTCCATGGAAGACATCAAAGGGATTTTCCCGAATTCTTTGGAATTGTTCTCCATGTTGGACGAGACCTCCCTCCCTCCCGTCTTTACAGGAGACGATTTGAAAGAAATGGGATTCAGCCCGGAAAAACTCAAAAGAAATTTCGGAGACATTCTTTTGAAGGCTCATGAACTTCAATTGAAATTCAATCTCTCTAAAGAAGAACTCCTATCCAATGAAGATTTCAATGAACTTCTTTTGAAGATTCAAACCAAATAATATTCTGAAAAAAGGGGCACCCCAAAAGTATAAACCCCGTAATTTTTCGCACCACCCCCAAATAATTCATAAGAAATTAAAGAAATTCATTAGAAATTCCAAATATTCTTTTGTTTGAATTTTCTTTGGAAAGTGGATTTCTTTGGAACTTTTTGACTTCTTTGGGGGTTTATAAAGAAAAAAGATGCGAAAAAAATTTTTTCTAAGCCCATACGACCGGCAGTGGTATAATATTGACCTATATGTCGAAAACGATTATGGGCAAAAACACCTAAAATACAGGATAACGGAAGAAAATCTAAAGAAGATTTTAACTCCACAGGAGAAAGAACTCCTAAGAGATAGGGAACTTCTTTGGATTGTTGTCGATGAGTTCTCATTGAGCCCATTGACTTCAATGACATTTTAAGTTTTCAAATGAAAATCCTCAACTTCAAAAGAGATAATAGTTTTCTTTTGAGGGTGGGGATTTTTTTCGTTAGAAAAAAATTTTCTAAAGTGGTGACTTCCAATGAATTTCCCCCAAAAGGAAACTTA
>Ga0315901_10002987_pt1 | contig 22427 bp, 18 predicted proteins | sample LakEriMetagenome_10_FD_203761 | JGI IMG/M metagenome (GOLD analysis project Ga0315901, IMG submission 203761) | Freshwater fungal communities from buoy surface, Lake Erie, Ohio, United States - Buoy 2 MA116 | ecosystem: Environmental > Aquatic > Freshwater > Lake | place: USA: Lake Erie, Ohio... | reverse complement strand
ACCTTCGAAAGGACCCGTCATGGCCGATGGCATCGTCACCCTCACCACGTCCACCTTCGACGAGACGGTCGCGAGCAGCGACACGCCGGTCGTCGTCGACTTCTGGGCCGAGTGGTGCGGTCCGTGCAAGATGATCGCCCCGATCCTCGGGGAGATCGCCACCGAGCACGCCGGGCAGCTCACGATCGCCAAGCTCAACGTCGACGAGAACCCCGACCTCGCGATGCGCTTCAACGTGATGAGCATCCCGACCCTGCTCGTGTTCGACAAGGGCCAGGTCGCGAAGCGGCTCGTCGGCGCCAAGGGCAAGGGCGCCCTGCTCCAGGAGCTGCAGGAATTCCTGCCGCCTTCCCACTGACGCCGGGCCAGCACGGAGAGGCCGTGCGCGACCTCCAGCGACGGTTGGCCTCAGCGGGGTTCCCCGCAGGCCCCGGCGCGCGTGTCGGCGCGTTCTGTGCGGCCACCGAGGTCGCGGTGCGTGCCTTCCAGGACCAACGCGGGCTGCGCGCCACTGGCTCCTGCGACGACGAGACCTGGCGCGCCCTGGTGGAGGCCAGCTGGTCGCTCGGCGACCGGATGCTCGTGCTCACGTCGCCCAACCTGCGCGGTGACGACGTCGCCGAGCTCCAGGCATCGTTGGCGCGTCTGGGCTTCGACTGCGGACGGGTCGACGGGATCTTCGGCCCGCTCACCGCGAGGGCACTCGAGGACTTCCAGTCGAACTGCGGCCTCACCGCCGACGGGGTGTGCGGATCGGAGACGGTGCGCGCGCTCCGGCGTGTGATCAGCCAGACCGGGCACGGCCCCGGCATCTCCGCCGTCCGCGAGCGCGAGCGGCTGCGCCACGCGCCGACCGAGCTCGCCGCCCTGCGGGTGGTCGTGGGCCAGTTCGGTGGCCTGAGCAGCATCACCCGCGGGATCAGTCGCGAGCTGCGCCTCGCCGGCGCTCAGGTGGTGCCCCTCGACGAGCCCGACGCCGTCGTGCAGGCCCGGGCCGCCAACCAGTTCGTCGCCCACCTCTACCTGGGATTCGAGGCCGCGCGCGCGCCTGCCTCGGTCGTCCACTTCTACCGGGTGCCGAGCTTCGAGTCGGTCGGGGGCAAGAGCCTGGCGGGTTGCCTCACCACCGAGCTCCGCGCCTGTGGCCTGCCGGTGAGCGACCCGTGCGGGATGCGGCTGCCGGTGTTGCGCGAGACACGCATGCCGGCCGTGCTGGTCACCCTCGGCCCGGTGCGGGCGGCGGTGGACGCCGCCACCGAGCTGAGCGAGCACGTGGTGCGCGCCGTCCGGTCGTGGATGGCGCTCTGCAGCCACGCCGGCTGACCGTCGGTCGCGGTGCCCCCGGCCGTATCACCTCCGCGACGACCCATCTCCGCGACGACCTGTCGATCGGCTCCTCCGCTCACCCCTCGCGTCTGGCTTTGCTGCCCGCCCGTCGCCGCGCGGATCGCGCGAGGTCGCACACAGGCTGTGAGCATCACTGTGGATCACGACGTGAGACTTCAGACTTTGTCCACAGCTCTGTCCACCGGATGTGCGTAACGCTCATCCGCACGTCGCGCGTGAGAGATCACGGAGCGCGGGGTATAGCCACGCTGCGTGGTTTCATCACGACCATCCGTCGACACCACAGCGCCGCAGTGGACCCACCGAACCACTCGACCACACGAGGCGGCACCACCTTGCGACGACGTGGTGGCGACGTGGTGGCGACGTGGTGACCGGTATCGCCCCAGCTCAGCAGGGGTGGAGGAGCAGCTGCAGGCGCCGGTCAGTCGTACTCGGCGGGCTGGCCGGCGCTCATCAGGTGGTAGAGCCGCTCCAGGTCCTCGAGATCGGCGAACTCGATCACCAACTTGCCCCGCTTGGTCCCCATGCTCACCGACACCCGTGTGGACAAACACTCCGCCAAGAGTTCCTCCAGCTCCAGCAGGCCCGGCGGACGCAACCGACCACCGGGTCGGGCACCACCGGCAGACGCAGCACCGGCTGCGGACGCGGCCTCACCCGCATCGTCGGCAGCCGGGTCGGCCGAGCCGCCGAGGCTGCTGCGATCGCGGACCGCCTCCTCCACCGCACGCACCGGCCAGCCCTCGGCCGCGGCACGCCGGGCCAGTTGCTCCTGGAACGCCCGGTCGGGGGTGCCCAGCAGGGCCTTGGCGTGTCCGGCGGACAGCCGACCATCGGCGAGCAGGTGCTGGATCGACGCGGGCAGGGTGAGCAACCGCAGGGTGTTGGTCACCGCGGAGCGGCTCTTGCCGACCCGCTGGGCGACCTGTTCGTGGGTGAACCCGAAGTCCTCGATCAGCTGCTGGTACGCCGCTGCCTCCTCGAGAGCGGTGAGATCCTGGCGGTGCAGGTTCTCCACGAGCGCCCGCTCGACCGACCCGAGGTCGTCGGTGGTGCGCACCACCGCCGGGATCACGGCCAGACCCGCACGACGCGCGGCCCGCCACCGACGTTCGCCCGCGAGCAACTCGTATCCGCCACCGACCGGCCGGACCAACACCGGCTGCAGTACCCCGATCTCGCGGATCGACGCCGACAGATCGGTCAACGACTCCTCGTCGAAGTGCACGCGGGGCTGGTTCGGGTTCGGCACGATCGCGTCGATCGGCAGTTCCTCCAGCCGGGGGGTATCACCGCGTTCGGCCGTGGCGGTGCCCGCATCGGCCGTCCCGGTCGGGATCAGCGCGCTCAACCCCTTACCCAACCCGCCTGGCCGTGCCACGGCTGACCTCCTTCGCGACTTCCCGGTACGCGACCGCGCCGCGGGACGTGGGATCGAACGTGATGATCGGCTGGCCGAAGGAGGGCGCCTCCGACAGTCGGACGGTGCGCGGCACGACCGTCCGGCAGACCTTGTCACCGAAGTGCTCGCGCACCTCGGCCACCACCTGGTCGGCGAGCTTGGTACGAGCGTCGTACATCACGCAGACGATCGTGGACACCTCGAGGCGCGGGTTCAGGTTGCGCTTCACCAGATCGACGTTGCGGAGCAACTGGCCGAGTCCCTCGAGCGCGTAGTACTCGCACTGGATCGGCACGAGCACCTCGGTCGCTGCGTTCAACCCGTTCACGGTCAGGAGTCCGAGTGACGGCGGGCAGTCGATCAGCACGTAGTCGTAGTCGTCGAGCACGGCCTCGATCGCCCGACGCAGACGGTTCTCCCGGCTGAACGCCGGCACGAGCTCGATCTCCGCACCCGCCAGGTCGAGGCTCGCCGGTGCCACGAAGAGGTTCTTCACCGACGACGGCTCCACGCAGTCCTCGAGCGGGACGTCGTGCATGATGACGTGGTACATCGACGTCTCGAGGCCGCGGTTCTCGATGCCGAGGCCGGTCGACGCGTTGCCCTGCGGATCGAGGTCGATCACCAAGGTGCGGTAGCCGAGCTCGGCCAAGCAGGCGCCGAGATTGACCGTGGTGGTCGTCTTGCCGACGCCGCCCTTCTGGTTGGCGACGGCGATCACTCGGGGGAGCGGACGTCCGGTGGGTTCGACCTGGTCGGCCGGAGGTGTCGGGCCGGACGCCGGGTCGACGGCCACGCCGTCACTCGACTCGCTCAGCGACATGAGGACCTCATTCCTGGGGCGGGGACGACGACCTGCGCAGGGCGCAGACGTGCTGGCGCAGGATAGCAACTGCGAACCAGGTCTCGGTGGCTCTTCGCCACTCGATCGGCGGTTCCACGTGGAACCTCCCCGGATCCATCGACGGCCGCCGTGCGGGCCCCTCGTTCCACGTGGAACCGGGCAGCGGGTCAGCCGAGGCCTGGCGTCCGACGGAACTGCCCTGTACGCCACTCCCGTGCACACCAGCGGATTCGGCCACGTTTCACGTGGAACCACCCCGGTCGGTCGTCGGACGCCGTGCGAACCACGTCGTTCCATGTGGAACCTCCCCGGATCCGCCGACGGCCGCCGTGCGACCCCCCCCCCGGTTTCACGTGAAACCGGACGGTGGGCGCCGAACCCCATCGTTCGTACGGCCCTCTGCGCCCCGGTCTCGTATCGCACGGCGGCACGGTCACGGTCGACGAGGAACGGACGACCTCGGCAGGAATCGTCGTGGGTCGGCGGGCATCGGGCACGAGGAGGGACGGGCACATCGACGTTCCACGTGGAACCACCGAGTGGGTGCTCGGTGAGTGACCCTGCGCGCTCACCGACGACACTGTCCGGCTGGGACAGTGCACATGGTGCCCGATGTCCGTCCGAGGCGAGTTCGGCCGTCGGGGTTCGTCCGCCGGGGTGCCCGACGGTCCCCCTCCAGGCCTTCGGCCGCCGGGCGGTGGCACCGCCCGACCGGCCGATCCGCATCCCGCCCAGTTCCGATGGCCCACGGCTCGGTGTTCCACGTGGAACACGGCCGTGACGACGCTCGGCACCACTCGGCACCACTCGGCAACACTGCGAGTCCGACGGCGACGCACGCATCGCAGTGCTCGCCTGCGTGTCGACCCGATGGTTCCACGTGGAACGACCCGGTCAGTGCTGACGACGTCGGTCGGGGCGCTGCCCTGAGCAGGACGGTCGCGTCCCGTCGATCAGCGACGGAGTCGCCGGATCGAACCGAGGCGTCCCCCGTCGCGGAGTCCTGCAGCGTCGAGGACGCCCGACGACCACCGCTCCACGCGTTCCGGCGGTTCGCTCACGAGGACGATGCCGTGCGTGCCGAGCAGGGCACCGGCGACGTTCGCCACCATCTCGGGCGCAGCGAACGACCGGGCGGTGACCACATCGAACGACCGCGGCGCACGCTCCACGAGCCGTGCCACGTCGTCGGCGATCACTTCCACGCGTCGGTCGGCATCCAGGGCTCGGACGCCGTACCGGAGCAGATCGGCCCGCTTGGCCCGGCGTTCCACCAGCGTGACGTGTAGGTCCGGACGTCGGGCGATGATCACGAGCCCGGGGAGTCCACCACCCGAACCGAGGTCGACCAGCCGCGCCGAGGTCGGGAGGTCGTCGGGAAGTGCGGTGACGAACTGCTCGGCGTGGGCGATCGCCGCCTCGATCGGACCGCGGCCGATCCCGCCGCGACGCTGGATCTCCGACAGCACACGTGTCAGCGGATCACCCTGGGGCGATGCCGATGGTGACACGGCCGAGTCTGATGAGCGCTCGCCGTGGACGATCGTCGGTTCAGTCGTCCGATGCGTCGGACGCATCGGACCCGGCCGGCGCGATCACGACGCACCGGCGCGGGTCGTCGCCCTCGGAGCGGGTCACGACGCCGTCGAAGTCCGACAGCGCATCGTGGATCACCTTGCGGTCTGCCGAGGACATCGGCTCGAGGCGCTTGGCGACGCCGTCGGCGACGACCTGCGCCGCGACCTGGTGGGCGAAGCGGCTCAGCGCCTCGCGACGGCGCACGCGGTAGCCACCGACGTCGACACGCAGCCGCGTGTCGTGATCGCCGAGCCGGCGCTGCGCGGCGACCCGGGTGAGCTCCTGGAGCGCCTGGAGCGTGGTCCCCCGCGGGCCGACCAGCAGCCCGAGATCGGCACCGTCGACGGTGATCTCGAGGTCGTCGCCGTCCTGGTGGACCGCCGTGGTCCCCGTCAGCCCGAAGGCGTCGACGACGCCCTGCACGAACACCCGTGCCTCTTCGCCCACCTGAGCTGCGTCCACCATGTCCTCCTTGTCGCCTGTGCGCACAGGCCTGTCACTGTTCGATCCACGATCCGAAGCACGATCCGAAGCACGATCCGAAGCACGATCCGAAACACGATCCGAAACACGATCCGTGTCGTCACTCACGTCGAGGTCGTCGTCCGACCCGTCCGCACCGTCCGCACCGTCCGCACCGGCACCCGAGGCACCACGCGACCGCTGACCACCACGACGTCCCCGGTTGCGACGTCGCGGGCCGGTCGAACCGGACGTCCCGGCCTCACCGGCGTCCTCGGCGTCCGCGTCCGTCGAACCAGCGTCGGCTCCATCGGCGGAGGCCGTTGCCGGCGTCGAGTCGGCGAACGCCGATTCGAAGGCATCCGTCACGCCAGGAGCCGTGGCCTCCCGAGCCGGAGCTGTTGTGGCACTCCGACTGCCACGACCTCGGCCTCCACGACCGCCACGTGCCGGTCGCTCCCGCGCGGCGTCCGTCCCGTCGCCGGACTCGTCCGAACGGTCGTCGCGATCGGCGTCATCGTCGGTGCCGGCCCCGGAGCGGACCTCACGCTGATCCTTCTTCTTCCGGTCGCGCCGGTCGAGCTTGGGACGCGGGGTGGTGGGCCGCACCCGTGCTCGCACCCGTGCCTCGCCGCGCACACGCCCGAACAGGCCGGGGCGGGGCTCGTCGAGCACCACGATCTCGGCGTCGTCCTCGGCCACACCGAGCTGGTCGAGGGCCTGGTTCTTCGCTTCCTCCACCGTCTTGGCGGTGGTCTCCACCCATTCCACGGCGCGGACCTACGACGACTTCTTGGGCGGCGTGGGCCGGCCGGGTTTCGCGCTCCGTCCCGTCGACGGTGGACGGGTGACCCGTCCGGACGGGGTGGGCTTGTTCTTCGGCGGGGTGACGCGCTTGGAGGCCGCGCCGGCCGGCGCCGGACGCCCGGTGCGAGCGTTGCCCTTGGGGGCGTCGCCCTTGGCGGCGGCGAGGTCGCGCTTGGCCTGGGCGAAGAGCCCACCGCCACCGCCGTCGGCCTTGGCCATCTCGCGGGCACGCTCGCCGGCGGCCTGCGCCTGGCGGCCGAGCGACTGCTCACCGGCGTAGAAGCGCTTCGTGATGTACCACTGGAGGCCGATCCGGAACACCGCCTGGGCCATGTAGTAGATGACCAGACCGGTGAGGTAGAAGACCAGGAACACGGCGAAGACCACCGGCAGGTACTGCATGATCTTCTGCTGCGTCGCCGACATCGTCGGGCTCATGGTCGCCCGGGCGGCCACCATGCGCTGCTGGACGAAGTACAGCGCGCCGAGCGCGATCACGAGCAGGCCGTAGAGCACGCCCTCGCCGAAGGAGTTGCTCATCGCGTTCAGCGGCGTCTTCGCCAGGTCGATGCCCCAGTCGATCATCTCCGTGCGGCCGACGAGCGACTGGTAGAGCTCGGTCGAGCTGCCGATGAACTCGGGCGTGAACCCCGGGAAGCCCTCACGGCCCTCGAGCTTCTCGGTGAGGCCGTGGAGGACCTGGAACATGATGATGAAGACCGGGAACTGCAGCAGCAGCGGGAAGCACGAGGCGAGCGGGTTCACCTTGTGCTGCTGGTACAGCTTCATCATCTCTTCGTTGAGCTTCTGGCGATCGCCGCGGTGCTCCTGCTGGAGCTTGCGCAGCTCGGGCTGGAGCCGCTGCATCTCGAGCATGCCCTTGGTGGCCTTGAGCTGCAGCGGCGCGGTGAGGAGCATCACCACGAACGCGATCAGCGAGACCGCGAGGATGTAGTTGTGCGTGAAGTCGTAGAACTTCGCGAGCAGCCAGGCGGGGCCTTCGAACAGGCCGAATGCGATCATGCGCGGGTTCGCTTTCGTGACGGGAGGGGGGCCGCGGGCGCCGGGTCGGCACACCGACCACCGGCGGACGGCTCGGGGACGGGGTCCCAGCCGGAGGGACCGAAGGGACGGCAGCGCAGGAGCCGCCGAACCGTGAGCCAGAGACCGCGCCGGGTGCCGTGCACCTCGAGGGCCTCGATGGCGTAGGACGAACAGGTGGGGGTGAACCGGCACGGGGACGGCCGGCCCTCGGCCGCCCGCTGGTACCAGTGGACCGCCCGGATCAGGAACCCGGGTCGTGCGGACCCGCCGAGCGGGTCGGTGCCGTCGAGGCCGGCGTCGAGGCCGGTGTCGAGGGGGTGGCGGCCGCCTGAGCTCGCCGGACGGAAGCGACCAGCGCTTCGACGTCGGAGCTCAGCTGCTCGAACGACCGTCCGGCGACGGCCGGGCGCGCCCCGATCAGGTACCAGCCCGGGGCGAGGGCGAACGTGTGTTCGGACCGACTCAGGAGTGCCCGGAGACGCCGACGGACCGTGTTGCGCACCACGGCCGGGCCCACGGCGCGGCCGATCGCAAAGGCCACGCGGGGTGGCGACGCGGACGGATCGGGAAGATGGGTGCACCACAACACTCCGGCTCGGGTGCGAAGGCCGTCCTGCGACAGCCGCGTGAAGACGCTCCGCTCCCGGATGCGCCAGATCAAGCCGACAGCTTGTGACGGCCCTTGGCTCGGCGGGCCTTGAGCACGGCGCGACCCGCGCGGGTGCTCATGCGGGCGCGGAAGCCGTGCTTGCGGGCTCGACGGCGGTTGTTCGGTTGGTAGGTGCGCTTCATGCCACCCTCCTGGCTGATTCTGGTGCTGTGTGCTGGTGCTGCCTGCGGCGCCGCTGCTGGTGCGAGACGGCGCCGGGGCGGCGGTCGTCGTCACGGCACGGCCGTGACGACGTCGTGATCCAGCGCTCGAGCGGGCCACCTCCGGTGCCGGGCACCGAGGTGGGAACCACCTCGCTGGTGCCCGTCCGAGCAGTGGAGACGCTCGGCCGGGGTCGCTCACCACGAGTGATGAGAACTTCCACAGGTTAGGGGCGGCCCCCTGTTCCGGCAACACGGCCGGCCACGGGCCGGTCACGGCTCGGTCGTGACCTGGTCGCGGCGGGGCCGGCGTTCCCAGGACCAGGTGGGGACTGCTAGGTTGCTCGCCTTGCGTCGGCGGCGTCCGTCGAGCCGGACGAGCGTGCTCGCCGGACTCCTCGGCCCTGCGCGATGCGTCGTCCACAGTTGTGGACAACCATGTGGACGGACGTCGGACGACCGAACGGTTCGCGGAAGGAGGTGCAGGTGAGCAACGCCGAGCAGATGTGGACGGACGTCGCGCGTCACCTCCGCGGACAGGTGTCGGATGCCGTGTGGTTCTCCACGTTCCAGGACGTGGTGGCGCTCGACCACGACATGACCACCCTGCGGGTGAGCGCGCCGAACGGCCACATCCGCGACCGCATCCTCACCCGGTACCTCCCGCTGGTGCGCGAGGCGATGGACGACTCCGGGGTGGGACACCTCGAGCTGGCCGTCGAGGTGCAGATGGTGGAAGACGTCGACGCCGACCCGGTCGACACCGGGCGCCTGTCGACCGGCGGGCGCGACGGGGTCCGTGATCACCGCGACGACCACGACGATCGCCCCGGCGGCTCGGGCAGCTCGATGGGGGGCGGCAGCAGCACGCAGGGCGCGCTCGACCTGGCCGGCCTGAACCCGCGGTACACGTTCGAGACCTTCGTGAAGGGCGCGTCCAACCAGTTCGCGCTGGCAGCCGCCCTGCGCGTGGCCGAGACCCCGGGCCGCAGCTACAACCCGCTGTTCATCTACGGCTCGGCCGGTCTGGGCAAGACCCACCTGCTCCACGCCATCGGCCACTACGTCCACCACCACTACCAGCACGACGTCGTGCGCTACGTGAGCACCGAGACGTTCCTCAACGAGTACGTCGACGGGATCCGCACCAACACGATCGCCAACTTCAAGCGGCGCTACCGCGACATCGACGTGCTGCTCATCGACGACATCCAGTTCATGGAGGGCAAGGAAGGTCTCCAGGAGGAGTTCTTCCACACCTTCAACTCGCTCCACGGCGCGAACAAGCAGATCGTGATGTCGAGCGACCGGATGCCCGACGCGATCCCGACGCTGGAGGAGCGGCTGCGCGGCCGGTTCAAATGGGGCCTGATCACCGACATCCAGCCACCGGACCTGGAGACGCGACTCGCGATCCTCCGCAACAAGGCCGAGCGCGACCGCAGCCCCGTGCCGTCGGAGACGTTGGAGTTCATCGCCTCGCGCATCACCAGCAACATCCGTGAGCTCGAGGGCGCCCTCATCCGGGTCACGGCCTACGCGAGCCTCAACCACGTCCCGATCAGCACCCACCTGGCCGAACAGCTGCTGGGCGACCTGATGAGCGGCAGCCAGGTGAAGACCCGCACCGACGAGGAGTTGCTCGCCGAGATCGCCGTCATCCTGGGCTTCAGCGTCGAGGCGCTGCGCTCGAAGAGCCGGCAGCGGCCGCTGGTCACGGCCCGCCAGACGGCGATGTACGTGTTCCGCGAGCTCACCGACCTGTCGTACCCGAGCATCGCCCGCCTCTTCGGCGGCCGCGATCACACCACGGTGATCCACGCCGTGGAGAAGATCCAGCGGCTGATGAAGGAGCGCAAGCAGGTGTACGACCAGGTCACCGACCTCGTGCAGCGTCTGAAGACGAGCTGACCACCGTGCTCGCCACGTTCGCCACGTTCGCCACGTTCGACGCACCCGCTGCGCACCGGCCTGGGGACGACCTGGGGATCACGATGTCACGCCCGTGGACGACACTCGCGATGTCCACCGAAGCACACGGATGTGGTTCGCGAGGTGGGGACGCGCGTGGACGAGGGTGTGGACACGCGAACCGGCGTGGTGCAGGCGCGATGCCGGGTTGTACACAATCCACAGCACCTATTACTTCTATTGTCTCTTCAGAACACGACGTGGTGAGAAAGGCTGACCTGTGAAGTTCCGTTGCGAACGTGAGACCTTGGCCGAGGCACTGGCCACCGCGGGCCGTGCGGCCACCGGGCGCACGGGCACGCTGCCGGTCCTGTCCGGGCTCCGGCTCGAGCTGGCCGGCGACCAGCTGACGGTCACGGGCACCGATCTCGATCTCACGATCCAGCTCGAGATCACCGTCGGCGGCGAGCGCGACGGCGGCGTGGTGCTGCCGGCCCGGTTGTCCAACGACATCGTCCGGTCGCTGCCCGCCGGCAAGGTGGAGCTCGACGTCACCGACCAGGACGTGAAGATCAGCGGCGGCCGCTCGCAGTTCAGCGTCCGGCCCCTGTCGCTCGACGACTACCCGCGCCTCGCCTCGCCGGCGTCGAGCGCGGTGACCATCGACGCCGCCGCCTTCGGCGAGGCCCTCCGCCAGGTGGTGCGGGCGGCCAGCACCGACGAGGCCCGTCCGATCATCACCGGCGTGCTGCTCACCGCCGAGAACGACGGGCTCCGCCTCGTCGCCACCGACTCGTACCGGTTGGCCGTGCGCGACCTGCCGGGCGTGAGCGTGCTGGGTTCGGACCAGAAGGTGCTCGTGCCGGCTCGGGCGCTCAACGAGCTGCAACGCCTGCTCGGCCTCGGCGAGGAGCTCGTGCTGCGCCTCGGCGAGCGCGACGCCACCTTCGAGATCGGCACCACGCGGCTCACCACCCGCCTCATCGAGGGCGAGTTCCCCAACTACCGCCAGCTCATCCCGGCGAGCCACCCCAACGTGCTCACCGTCGAGCGCGAGCCGCTCCTCGAGGCCATCCGGCGCGTGAAGATCCTCGCCCGCGACGCGACCCCGGTGCGGCTGCGCATCTCGGCCGACGGGCTGCAGCTCACCGCGATCACGCAGGACGTCGGCAACGCGACCGAGGAGCTGGACGCCAGCGCGAGCGGCTCCGACCTCACGGTGGCGTTCAACCCCGACTACCTCGCCGCCGGGGTGGAGGCGGTGGGCTCCGAGCAGATCACGCTGTCCACGCTCGACGCGCTGAAGCCCGCCGTGGTGCGCGGTGTCGGGTCCGACGACTACCTGTACCTGCTGATGCCGGTGCGCGTGCCCTGAGGGCCGTCCTCGTCCCGGTGCCGCTCGCTCGTGCCCGGACCCCGGTTCTCGCCTGGTTCTCGCCTGGTTCTCGCCCGGTTCGTGAGCTGACGTGATCGTCACCCGCCTCGAACTCGTCGACTACCGCAACTACACGACCGCGTCGTTCCGGCTCACCGCCGGCACCACCGCCGTCGTCGGCGACAACGGGCAGGGCAAGACCAACTTCGCCGAGGCGCTCGGCTACCTGTCCACCCTCGACAGCTTCCGTGGCGCGCCGACGGATGCGCTGGTCCGGATCGGTGCCGACACGGCGATCATCCGGGCCACGGTGCTGCAGGACGACGGGCGCGAGGTGCTGGTGGAGGCCGAGCTGTCACGCACGGGGCGCAGCCGGGTGCTGGTCAACCGCCAGCGGCTGCCGCGCACGCGCGACCTGCTCGGGGTGGTTCGGGTGACGGTGTTCTCGCCCGACGACCTGGCACTGGTGAAGGAGGGGCCGGCCGAGCGACGACGGTTCCTCGACGACACGCTGGTGTCGCTCGCCCTGCGCTACGACGCGATGCGGCTCGAGCTCGACCGGATCGTGAAGCAGCGCAACACCCTGCTGAAGCAGGCGAACGGTCGGCTCGACGAGGCGCTCGGGATCACCCTCGACGTGTGGGACGCGAAGCTCGCCGAGGTGGGCGACCAGTTCGGGCACGCTCGCGCCGTGCTGGTGGCCAAGCTCGGCCCGATGGTGCAGGAGGCCTACGAGCACCTGGCCGGGGTCGCGACGCCGGTGGAGCTGCGCTACGAGCCGGGGTGGCGGTCGCGCGGGCTGGCCGCGGCACTCGCCGAGGCCCGGGCCGACGACGTCCGTCGGGCCCAGTCGACGGTCGGTCCGCACCGCGACGACGTCGAGCTGATCGTGAACGGCATGCCGGCGCGCACCCACGCCTCGCAGGGCGAACAGCGCACGCTCGCACTCGCGCTGCGCCTCGGCGCGCACCGCCTCGTCACCGAGCGGACGGGGAGCGCGCCCGTGCTGATCCTCGACGACGTGCTGAGCGAGCTCGACGCCGGCCGTGCCACGGCACTGCTCGGTCACCTGCCCGTCGGCCAGGTGGTGCTCACGACCGCGTCGGCGCTGCCGGAGGCCGCGACACCCGACGCGACGGTGCGGATCGTCGCGGGCTCGGTGTCACAGCCGGGCGGTACGGTGATCGACGATGACCACCCGACGCAGTGACGATCCGGTCCCGCTGAGCGAGAGCCTCGGAGGCGTGGTGCGGTCGTTGCGCGGGCCGTCCGCCGTCCCCGCGCAGGCGGTCGGCGGGGTGTTCGGGCGGTGGCAGGAGGCCGTCGGCGAGGCGGTCGCAGCACACGTGCAACCCGTCCGGCTCGACGGTGATCGCCTGGTCGTCGAGGTCGACGACCCGGCCTGGGCGACACAGCTGAAGTTCCTCGAGGCCGACCTCCGCGCCCGCCTCCAGCAGGTCACCGGCGCCGTCGTCCGCCAGTTCGAGATCCGCGTGCGCCGCTGATCTCCGACGGTGCCCCGCGAGCTGCATCGTCCCAGCTCACGCAGGGTGACCGGACGCTCGCAACGGGGCGCCGTCCACCTGTCCGGGGCACCCCCACGGTAGACTTCACCCAGATCGCGGCCCCTGCGCCCCGGCACCGTCCGTGCCCTCCTCCCGCAGCCGCCGCCCGCCATCACGTCACCGGCGCGGGAGCGTTGTCCCCCTCCGGTGGCGCCCATCACCACTGACGACTCGAGGTGCGAGTGTCCACCGACACGAACCAGCCCACGGCCGACTACGGCGCCAAGGACATCCAGGTGCTCGAAGGGCTCGACCCGGTCCGCAAGCGACCGGGCATGTACATCGGCTCCACCGGCCTCCAGGGTCTCCACCACCTCATCTGGGAGGTCGTCGACAACTCCGTCGACGAGGCGATGGCGGGCTTCTGCACCCGCATCGGTGTCACGTTGCTCGCCGACGGCGGCTGCCGCGTCGACGACGACGGCCGCGGCATCCCGGTCGACCCGTACCCGTCCGGGCCGCACCAGGGCAAGAGCGCGGCCGAGGTCGTGCTCACCGTGCTGCACGCCGGCGGCAAGTTCGGTGGCGAGGGCTACAAGGTGTCCGGCGGTCTGCACGGCGTGGGCGTCAGCGTGGTCAACGCCCTGTCCGAGCGCCTCCTCATCGAGATCGACCGTGCCGGGCGTCGCTACCAGCAGGAGTACGCGAAGGGCGGCAAGCCGCAGGGCTCGCTCGTCGACGTCGGCCCCACGCCGCCGCACGGGCGCACCACCGGCACGTCGGTGAGCTTCTGGCCCGACCCCACGATCTTCGTCGCCGAGGGCACCGAGTTCGTGGCCCGCACCGTGCTCGAGCGGCTGCAGACCATGGCGTTCCTGAACAAGGGGCTCGAGATCGTCTTCCGCGACGAACGCGAGGGCAAGCAGCAAGAGGTCACGTACCTGTACAAGGGCGGCATCGTCGACTTCGTGAAGCACCTCAACGCCTCGAAGGAGCCGCTGTTCAGCAAGGTCGCGCACTACGAGGACGAGGATCCCGAGGGCGGGCAGACGCTCGACATCGCGATGCAGTGGAACACCGGGTACCACGAGGGCATCCACGGCTACGCCAACGGCATCTCCACGATCGAGGGCGGCATGCACGTCGAGGGCTTCAAGACCGCCCTCACCGCCACGGTGAACAAGTACGCCCGCACGAAGAACCTGCTGAAGGAGAAGGACGAGAACCTCCTCGGCGAGGACATCCGCGAGGGCATCACGGCCATCGTGGCGGTGAAGCTGCGCGAGCCGCAGTTCGAGGGTCAGACCAAGGCGAAGCTCGGCAACGTGCCGATGCGCAGCTTCGTGCAGAAGGCCACCAACGAGCGGTTGGCGGAGTGGCTCGAGGAGAACCCCACCGAGGCCAACAAGCTCGTGAAGAAGGCCCAGGCCGCCGCCCAGGCGCGCGTCGCGGCGAAGAACGCCCGCAACGCGATCCGTCGCAAGACCGCGCTCGCCGGCGCCGGCATGCCCGACAAGTTGAAGGACTGCTCGAGCGGCAACCCAGAGGAGAGCGAGCTGTTCATCGTCGAGGGCGACTCGGCCGGTGGGTCGGCGCTCAACGCACGCGATCCGCGCACGCAGGCGCTGCTGCCCATCCGCGGCAAGATCCTGAACGTCGAGCGTGCCCGCCTCGACAAGATGCTGAAGAACAACGAGGTGCAGAGCCTCATCACGGCGATCGGTGGCGGGGTGGGCGACGAGTTCGACGCCTCGAAGGCCCGCTATCACAAGATCATCCTGCTGGCCGACGCCGACGTCGACGGCAGCCACATCCGCACCCTGCTGCTCACGTTCTTCTACCGGCAGATGCGGCCACTGGTGGAGGCGGGCTACGTGTACATCGCCCAGCCGCCGCTGTACTCCACGGTGGTCGGCAAGGAGAAGGTGTACCTGAAGGACGATCAGGCGAAGGCCGCGTTCCTCGAGGCGCACCCGAACCACAAGAAGGAGTTCCAGCGCCTCAAGGGTCTCGGTGAGATGGACTGGGAGGAGCTGAAGCCCACCACGATGGACGCGGCCACGCGCACGCTGCTGCAGGTCGAGGTCGAGCAGGCGGCCCTCGCCGACGAGATCATGAGCGTGCTCATGGGCGAGGACGTCGACCTGCGCAAGAACTTCATCGTGACCAACGCCCGTGACGTGAGGAACCTGGACTTCTGATGAGCGACACCCCGAACCCCCCCGACGACCAGACCCCCGGCGACCAGACCCCCGGCGACGAGCCGATCGAGCCCGCTGCCGGTGATGCCGGTGATGCCGGTGATGCCGGTGGTGCCGGTGGTGCCGGTGGTGCCGGTGGTGCCGACGAGGAGACCGGCGGCTCGTTCGAGCGCGACCCCTCGCTCGCGGTCCAGCCCGTCGCGCTCCAGGACGAGATGGAGCGCAGCTTCCTCGACTATGCGATGTCGGTCATCATGTCGCGCGCCCTGCCCGACGTGCGCGACGGCCTCAAGCCGGTGCACCGCCGGATCATCTGGGACATGGACGAGCAGGGGTTCCGCCCCGACCGTCCGTTCGTGAAGTCCGCCCGCGTGAGCGGCGACACGATGGCGAAGTACCACCCCCACGGCGACAGCGCGATCTACGACGCGCTCGTCCGCATGGCGCAGCCGTTCTCGCTGCGGCACCCGCTGATCGACTTCCACGGCAACTACGGCTCGCCCGACTTCGGCCCGGCCGCGTCGCGCTACACCGAGTGCCGCCTCCACCCGCTCGCGATGCAGCTGCTCGCCGACATCGACGAAGAGACCGTCGACATGGTGGCCACGTACGACGCGAGCCGCGAGGAACCGACGGTCCTGCCGGCCCGCTTCCCGAACCTGCTCGTCAACGGCAGCCAGGGGATCGCCGTCGGCATGGCCACCAACATCCCGCCGCACAACCTCGGTGAGGTGATCGACGCGACGATCCACCTGATCGATCACCCCGACGCGACGCCCGACGATCTCATGCAGTTCGTGAAGGGCCCCGACTTCCCGACGGGCGGGTCGATCCTCGGCCGCGCCGGGATCATGGACGCGTACCGCACCGGTCGTGGCAGCGTGAAGATGCGTGCAACTGCAACGATCGAGGAGACGCGCACCGGCGGCTATCAGATCGTGGTCACCGAGCTGCCGTACCAGACGAGCTGCTCGTCGATCGCCGGTCGCATCCAGGAGCTCGTCGACTCCGGCGAGCTCGACGGCATCAGCGACGTCAACGACGGCTCGGCCGGTGGCAAGACCGAACTGGTCGTGAAGCTCAAGCGCGACGCGAACCCCAACGTGGTGCTCAACAACCTGTACAAGCTCACCCAGCTGCAGACCAGCTTCGGCGTGAACATGGTGGCCCTCGTCGACGGCGTGCCGCGCACGCTCAACCTCGCCACCGCGCTGCAGGGCTACATCCGCCACCAGGTCGACGTGATCACGCGGCGCACGAACTTCCGCCTCGACAAGGCGCGCAAGCGCGAGCACATCCTCGAGGGCCGGATCAAGGCGCTCAACGTCATCGACCAGATCATCGCCCTCATCCGGGCGAGCGACGACGCGGCCTCGGCGAAGGCCGGCCTCATGGCGCCGCCGTTCGAGTTCAGCGACATCCAGGCGACCGACATCCTCGACATGCCGCTGCGTCAGCTGACGCGCCTCAGCCGGATCGATCTCGAGAGCGAGCTCGAGGACGTCCGTGCGCGGGTGCTGGAGCTGCAGTCGATCCTCGACGACCCGGAGAAGCTGCGCGGGGTCATCAAGACCGAGATGACGGCGATCCGGGAGGAGTTCGCCACGCCGCGCGTGTGTCAGGTGGCGTTCGACACCGGCGAGATGAGCATCGAGGACCTCGTCGAGGACAAGGAACTCGTCATCGTCATGACGCAGGCGCAGTACGTGAAGGCGGTGCCGGCGGCGAACTTCAAGACGCAGAGCCGCGGCGGCCGCGGCGTGAGCGGCGGGAAGATGAAGGCCGACGACATCGTCCGCAACGTCATCTTCACCACGGCGCACGCGTTCCTGCTGTTCTTCTCCAACCGCGGCAAGGTCTACCGCCTGCGGGCCCTGGACATCCCCGAGCGCGAGCGCACCGCGAAGGGCATGCCGATCGTGAACCTCCTGCCGCTGCAGGCGGGCGAGACGATCGAGGCGATCATCGACACCCGCGACTTCGCGGGCGAGCGCTACCTGTTCTTCGCGACGAAGAACGGCACGGTGAAGAAGACGGCGTTCGACGAGTACGACTCGTCGCGTCGCGACGGTCTGATCGCGATCAACCTCCGTGACGACGACGAGCTGGTGCGGGTGATCGAGACCGGCGGCACGGACGACATCTTCATGGTCGCCCGCTCGGGCAGCACGATCCGCTTCAACGAGGGTGAGGTGCGCCCGATGGGTCGCAACGCCGGTGGCGTGCGCGGCATGAAGCTCCGTGCCGGCGACGAGGTGGTCAGTGTCGACGTCGCCCGCAACGAGACCTCGATCCTGATGGTCACCGAGGCCGGCTACGGCAAGCGCACCCAGCTCGACAAGTTCAACACCCAGGGCCGTGGTGGCATGGGCGTGATCGGCATCAAGCTCACCGGCAAGAAGGGCAAGGTCGTCGCCGCGTTCATGGTGGGCCTCGACGACGAGATCGTCGCCGTCTCGAGCGGTGGTGTCACGATCCGCATGCCCGTCAGCGACATCAGCTGGCAGGGCCGCGACGCGACCGGTGTCCGGCTGATGAACCTCGACGACGGACAGATCGTCGCGTCGGTGGCGCCGATCCTGGCGAGCGACGACGACGACTGACCCGACCCACCGGCGACGCGAGGTGCGTCGCCGGTGATCGACGATCGGCGCCTCGCGCCCGTGTCGCCGGACGTCGCCGACGCTGCGGCCCTCGGTCCGGACCTCCGTCCGGGCCGATCGACGGGTGGACGGGTGGACGGGCGAGCGGAGGTGTCGAGATGTCCTACGAGGTCGGACCCGCGGTCGACGCGGGTCGTCGTCGGTCGGACGACCGGGGCGCAATGGTGCTGGTCGTGGCGGTGGTGGTGGCGATCGCCGGGCTGGCCGCGGTCGCGACGGCCGAGCTGGGTGTCGCGATGGTGGAACGCCGGCGAGCCCAACTCGCCGCGGACGCCGCGGCGCTCGCGGGGGTCGACGGTGGGGTGCGCGCCGCCACCCGGCTCGCTGCGGCGAACGGTGCTCGCCTGGTCGCGATCACCCGCACCGTTGACGCGGTGGTCGTGCCGGGGCAGGTGGCCGGGCAGGTGATGGAGCAGGTCACGGTCGAGGTGACCGTGGAGGTCGGGTCCGCGCGGGCCACGGCGCGGGCCACGAACGGTCCCTGATCGGGCCGGGATCGGGCCGGGATCGGGCCGGGATCGGGCCGGGATCGGGCCGGGATCGGGCCGGGATCGGGCCGGGATCGAGGCGCGCTCGTCCGCGCAGGGTGGTTCTCTACACTCGTGACGTGACGTCTCCGGAACCGGTCGCCCCCGACGAGGGCGCGTCGCGGACCGTACGCCCCGGTGGGGTCCGCCGGGTGGTGGGCGCGAGCAGGGGCGATCGGCTCGGCCGCGCGACCGTGCGGACCGGGGCACCTGGTGAGGTCGCCGTCACCCGCGAACCGGGGACCACCGTGTCACGAACTCGCCGTGGGGCCGGCGAGCCCGCCGTGTCACGAACTCGCCGTGGGGCCGGCGAGCCCGCCGTTGGTCCCGTCCTCGACGACGTCGCCGCCGGAGCTCGCGACACCGCTGATCCCGTCGACGCACGCGACACCGAGTCGGAGGTCGACGACGTCCTCGACCGACTCGCACGTCTCGGTGAGGCACCGGCCGCGCCCGTGGTCGACGAACCGGTCGCACTGCCGCTCATCGTGGAGGCCGATCCCACGTATCCGCCGGTCGCCGCGGTGACGGTGCCCGACGTGCACCGCGACCCGCCCGCCGACCTCGTCGTCGGTGCCGGTATCCCGGCGTCGCTCGACGCGTCCACCCCCGTCGACACACCGGTCGCGGACGTCGTGACCGCGGCGGCACCCGACGTGGTGCCCGACGTGGTGCCCGGATCGGCCGTGTCCGCCGACCTGCCCACCTCGGCCGTGGGCCTGGCCGCTTCCCCTGCGGTCGAGGCGGTCGAGGCGGTCGAGGCGTCCGCGCTCGCACTGCCCCTCGACCGCACCGACGTCGCCCCGCTGGTGGTCCCCGACGTCGTCCCGCAGTTCGTGCCCGCACCGGGCCCGGTCCCGATGGCGCCGTCGGGCGGCGTCGCCGTCGACGAGAGCACCGGCATGACCCTGCCGGTGCGTCGCCTGCGGGCGCCGCTGGTGTTCCGCCGTGCCAAGCCCCGCGTGCGGCGGGTGACCCGCGTGGTGCGCCACGTCGACACCTGGAGCGTGTTCAAGGTGGCGCTGGTGTTCAACGTCATCCTGTACCTCGTGTGCCTCACCGCCGGGGTGCTGCTCTGGAACGTGGCCCACGCCACCGGCACGATCGACAACGTCGAGCGGTTCTTCGAGCAGTTCGGCTGGGAGACCTTCGAGTTCCAGGGCGGCGAGATCTACCACAACGCCTGGATCGGCGGTCTGTTCGTGGTGATCGGCCTCACCGGGTTCGCGGTGCTGCTGGCGACCCTGTTCAACCTGATCACCGACCTGGTCGGAGGCATCCGCGTCAGCGTGCTCGAGGAAGAGGTGATCGCCACCCCGCGGCGCGCCGGCGACCCGACCGGGTCCACGGCCTCGACGGGCATCCCGCGACCCTGACCGGCGGTCACCGATCTTCGGTTGAGTGTTCCGGTCGCAGCCCGATAGCCTGGCGACTCGCCACAGCGGGGCTATAGCTCAGTCGGTTAGAGCGCATCCCTGATAAGGATGAGGTCACAAGTTCGATTCTTGTTAGCCCCACCACCCGCACCGCCGTCCACGGCAGGTCACGAGGCCCCCGCGAGGGGGCCTTCGTCGTTCCGGGGCGTCGTTCCGGGGCGTCGTTCCGTCGTGGGGTTGCCGGGGCGTCGTTGCCGGGGTGACGGCCCCGACCCCGGCCGCAGGGGTGGCGGCTAGCCTCCCCGGGGTGAAGCTCCTCCGCCGGGCACTGCTCGCGCTCTCGCTCGCCAGCCTCATCGCCGGGTCGTTGCGGCTGCGCGGCAAGGGTGGCGTCCCTCCGCAGGAGGGCGGCTGGCGCGAGCTGCGCCTGCCGACGCGATGAACGACCGCTCCGCTGCCGAGTCCGTCGACGGATTCGTCGCCGGGTCCGCCGGCTCGCCGCCGATCATCGGCATCGCCGGCGCCGGGGTGACCGGCCAGGCGGTGGGTCGGGTGCTGCGCCACCTCGGCGTGCGCACCGCGTGGTTCGACACCCAGCCCGGTGCCGCGGTGCGGGCGAGCCGGCGTCACGGCGGGGTCGTGCTCGATCGCAGCGACGACCTCCACGTCGTCGACGCCGTCGTGGTGACGTCGCCCGTGCCCCAGTACGACCAGGTCGGCGCGCTCGTCGACGGCGGTGTGCACGTGGTGTGCACCAGCGACGACGACGCCGACGTGGCGCTGATGCTCGCGTTGCAGCGCCGCGCCGAGGACGCAGGCAGCCGTACGGTGGTCGGTGCAGCGCTCTCGCCGGGGCTGTCGGGGTTGCTCGCGCGGCACCTCGTCTCCCAGCTCCACACGGTCGACGAGATCCACGTCGCGATGCACGGCACCGGCGGGCCCGCCTGTGCACGTCAGCACCACGACGCGCTCGCGGGTCGCGCCCGTGGCTGGCACGACGGCGAGTGGATCGAACGGCCGGGCGGCAGCGGCCGCGAGCTCTGCTGGTTCCCCGATCCGATCGGTCCCGCCGACTGCTACCGCGCGGCGTCGGCCGACCCGGCGATCCTGCACCGGGCGTTCCCGCAGGCGGGTCGGGTGTCCGCCCGCGTGTCGGCCACCCGCCGCGACCGGCTCACGGCCCGGCTGCCGATGCTCGCGCCGCCCCACGCGGAGGGCGACCGTGGCGCGGTGCGCGTGGAGGTGCGCGGCGCGCTGGCGGACGGTGCCCGCGAGACCTTCGTCGTCGGTGCGGTGGGTCGTACGGGAGACCTGGCCGGCACGGTGGCCGCGCTCTACGCCGCTGCCTGTGCCGAGCGGCGGGTGCCCGTGGGGGTGCACGTCCCGGGCGAGCACCCCGATCTCGACCGTCGCGTGCTCGACGGGGTGGTGCTGGCCGGGGTGCAGCTGCACGAGTTCACGGGGGTCGCCCGGGCCGTCGTGTGATCGGACGTCCGGGCGGGTAGGCATGACGTGCGTGAGGGCGATCGGGAGGGACTGACCGGATGAACGTGCCGACGATGACGATCCCGTGGCTGCCCGAGGGCCGCACCGTGCAGCTGCCGGGCCGGGGCGAGACCTTCGTCCGCCTGCACCGCCACTCCGACCCGTCGGCTCCGACGCTGCTGTTGCTGCACGGCTGGACCGCGAGCGGCGACGTGCAGTTCTTCACCGCCTACGAGGCGCTGGCCGAGCACTACTCGTTCGTGGCGGTGGATCACCGTGGCCACGGTCGCGGCATGCGCACGGCCCGCACCTTCCAGCTGGAGGACGCGGCCGACGACGCCGCGGCGGTGGTGGAGCAACTCGGCCTCGGCCCGGTGGTGACGGTCGGGTACTCGATGGGCGGGCCGATCAGCCTGCTGCTCGCCCGCCGCCACCCGCACCTGGTGCGCTCGATGGTGGTGCAGGCCACCGCGCTGGAGTGGCGCGCCACCCGGCTGGAACGGGCGCGCTGGAAGACGGTGCGGTTGATCGGGCCGATCATGCGGTCGTGGGCGTATCCGCGCTGGTTGCGCTTCGGGATCACGAAGCTCCTGGGGGTGGGCCACGAGCTGGAGGCGTTCGTGCCGTGGATCGAGGCCGAGACCCGTCGCGGTGATCCGCTCGCGATCGTGCAGGCCGGCCGTGCGCTCAGCCGCTACGACGCGCGTCCGTGGGCGTCGTCGCTCGGCATCCCGGCGGCGTTGCTGCTCACCACCCGCGACCAGCTGGTGCTGCCGCGCAAGCAGCGCGAGCTGGCGGCCGCGCTGCGGGCCCACGTGGTGGAGGTCGACGGCGACCACCTGGTCACGCTGGCCCTGCCGCGGCACTACCGCGAGGCCACGCTCGCGCTCGTCGACCATCTCACCGGCCGCACGGCCGCCGCACCGGCGGGCACGGGGGCGGGCACGGTCGAGGCAGCCGCATCCGGTGACGATCGCTCGTCGGCGGCCGCGGCGAGCTGAGGCAGTCACGCTCGCTCGAGCGGGGGCGCCGACCCGGACGGTCGGTCAGGTGTGGGGGGTCAGGTGTGGGGGGTCAGGTGTGGTCG
>Ga0315901_10002984_pt1 | contig 22438 bp, 25 predicted proteins | sample LakEriMetagenome_10_FD_203761 | JGI IMG/M metagenome (GOLD analysis project Ga0315901, IMG submission 203761) | Freshwater fungal communities from buoy surface, Lake Erie, Ohio, United States - Buoy 2 MA116 | ecosystem: Environmental > Aquatic > Freshwater > Lake | place: USA: Lake Erie, Ohio... | reverse complement strand
CATTGCCGTCGATGCTGGCCTGCTCCACCGAGCGATAGCGCAGCACTGTGCTGTCGATCCGCGCGCCTTCGGCAGTCGACTGCCCGAGATGACCCGCCTGAGTAGCCTGCAGGCGGTTGGCCGGCGATGCGGCGCGGGTTGCCCCTGCGCCGGCGGTCGACTCCGCGTGCTGACGCGTTGCATCGGCCAGGGCCGCCCGAAAATCGAAATCGCGAGCGGAAAATCCAGGCGTATCGGCATTGGCGATATTGCCGGAGATGACCTTCTGACGCTCTGCGCGCAGCAGGAGGGCCTGGCCGTGAAAATCAATGCTGTCAGTGAGGCGGTTCATGGGAGATCGACTCCGTCAGGAACGAATGGCCCCGATCTTCGGCCTGCGAGCGTCAAACTGAAGCGGCAATGAGTGGCGGCAAATCCGGCTTATTTGTCGACTTGCACTCGACTTGCCGGGCTAAGGTGTTGTCTCGTCGCACCGGAGCCCTGACCCCATGCCTGCTCAACGATCAACCAGGATGCTGAGATCGGCCGCCTTCGCGCTGCTCCTGCTGTGCGGGCTCGTCACTGCCCCAGAGCCCATCCTTGCCCAGAGCCCTTCGGCCTTGGCAGCTCCCGCAGCCCTTCAGATCAGTTCGGGCGGCGAGTCTGCAGCTGCAGATCCCGTGCGTGCATTCGTTCAGCGCAGTCTGCCTGCCACGCAGACAGGAACCCGGGTCGAAGTCACGGTGGGCCAGCTCGATCCCCGGCTGCGTCTGGCACCCTGCTCACGCATCGAACCCTATCTTCTGGCCGGCACCCGGCTCTGGGGCAGAACCTCGATTGGCGTGCGTTGCCTCGAAGGGGCCCAGTGGTCCGTGACGCTGCCCGTCACCGTCTCCGTGTTCGGGCCCGCCGTCGTTGCTGCTGAACCTTTGCCGGCTGGATCTTCCGCCGCCCTGGCAGCGGTCCGCATTGAGGAGGCCGAGTTGACCCGGGAGTCAGGAACGCCAGTCACCGATCCGAGCCAGATGCTCGGACGCAGCCTCATCCGACCGATCGCAGCGGGCCAGGTCCTGCGGCTCGAACACCTCAAAACCCAGCCCACGGTCGCGGCAGGTGATCCGGTGCGCATCGAAATGCTGGGTCGCGGATTTGTCGTGCAAGCTGAAGGACAGGCCCTGATGGCGGGGGCCGAGGGTCAATCCATCCGGGCGCGGACCGAAAATGGCCGAATCGTTGCAGGGACCCTGCGCGGCCGGACGGTCGAAATCAGAATCTGACCGGCCGCCCATCCATGCGCAACCTGACGCTTTTGGCCATCCGGACCCTAAAGTCCGGCGAATCCGAGACGATAATGAACCTGAGGGTCGTTTTCTGACTGGCCCTGCGGAGAATTTGTCATGAAGATCGGACCCACCCCCCCTGACGCCCTGAGGGTAGATGCCAAGACGGTCGGCGCTGAGCGCGCGGAAACGCCGCGCTCCGGCGCAAGCGCTGATCCCGTTGCGAGCCCCCAGGCCGTCGATCGTGTATCGCTCTCGGGGGCTGCGCCCCGCATGGGATCCGAGGGCATGCCCATCCCCTTCAACGACAAGAAGGTTGAAGAGGTCAGGCGAGCCATCCAGGAGGGCCGATTCCCGGTCGACGCGAAGAAGGTGGCGGACAGCCTGCTGACCGATACCCGCGATCTCATCAGAACGGCTCCGCGTTCGGCCCAGTCATGACACCCCACCGGATCCCGCCTCGGTCAGCGAGCCTTGAGCAGGTGCTGGAGGTCTTCACGACCTGCCTGTCGATGCAGCGTGATGCGCTGGTTCGCGGTGATCTGGACAATCTGCGCGCTGTTCAGGCACAGCTTCAGGAGGCCGTGCAAGGCGCCCAGCTGCGCAGTCGCATCGATCAGGCCGCCCCCGAGCAGCGCGAGCAACTGCGCCAGACCCTGCGCGACGCCTTGTCGCTCTGCGCGGTCAATGCCAGCCTGACTGCACGCGCGGAGGCCGGCGTTCGACGCGCACGTTCAGCGCTGGGTCAGGCTGAAGTCGGGCTCTACGGATCAAGCGGCGAGTCGCTGCGCGCGGCCCCCCACGGTGGACGGCGCTTTGGCGCCTGAGTCGGTTACACTGGTTTGGCGCGTGTCCTGAGGCACGCCCGCCACCCAACGGCTCAAGCCGTTGCGGGGCCCCACAACACAGGGAGACCACGATGGATCGCAGATCACTCGTTCAGGCCGCTGCTGGCCTTGGCGCACTTTCGATATCGCCTCGTCCATGGGCGCAGGCCAAGTGGCCCACCCGCGAGATCACCCTCATCAACCCGAATGCACCCGGTGCGTCAACCGACCTCACCGCGCGGCTGATCGCTCAGGCGCTTGAGAAAAAGATGCAGGTGCCGGTCATCGTCAAGAACGTCGTCGGCGGCGCGGGCGCGCTGGGTCCGTCCACCCTCGCCACGGCGGCGCCTGACGGCTACACGATGGGCCTGGTGGCCATCTCCAGCCACATCACGGTCCCGGCCATGATGGACGTCAAGTACAACCCCTGGGACGCCTTCGATGTTCTGGGTCAGGTGGCCGAGCTGCGCTACGGCGTGGGCGTCGCCGCCAATTCACCGGTCAAGACCCTGCAAGACCTGGTGGCCCTGAGCAAACAGCGTCAGGTCACCTACGGCTCCAACAATGTCACCAATGTGGTGGCCATGTACCAGTTGGCCAAGCTCACGGGTGGGCGTTTCCGCTGGGTGGTCTTCAGTGGTGGCGTCGAAGCCGTCGCGCAGGCCGTGGGCGGGCATGTCGACGCAGTGATTCAGACCGTCAGTGAAATGCGCCCTCAGATCGACGGCGGCAAGTTGCGGCTGCTGGCCGCGGCCGGAACAGAGCGCTGGCCCGACTATCCCGACATCAAGACCCTGCGCGAGCAAGGCTACGACGCCGTCACGCGGGGGCCCTTCGGCTACGCCTATCCCAAAGGGGTGGATCCGGCGATCCACAAGCGCATGGAGACCGCGCTGGCTGAGGTGATGGCCGATCCGGCGGTCCAGAACCAGATCAAGACTCTGGGCATCGTCCCGGTCCATCGCAATGGTGCGGATTACAAGACCTATCTGAAGAGTATCGAGAACGACCTGCTGCCCATTCTGGGCGAAACGGGCATGCTGAAAAAGCGCGGCTGATCCGCTCATGAGCGGTATACGAATCGCCACGGCCGGCCTGCTGGTCGTGGGGCTGATCGGCCTCTGGAAGGCGCTCGAGCTCGAGCGCTGGAGCTTTGAGGGGCCCGGCCCCGGGCTGTTCCCCACCCTGGTGGCCGTCGTCTTTCTGGCGCTTTCGGTCTGGGTGCTTATTCGGCCAGGGCGTGAGGCCAGCGACCCCGAGGCCGGAATCGATCCAACCGACCCAAGCCCGATCGACCGCCCGGCATCGCGCTCAGCGCCCTCGCCCGCAGTGACTTTGGCCTGGACCTGCGCCGCCTTGCTGGTCCTGGCCATCGGGCCGCAATTTGCGGGATTCGCGGCCACCACATTGGCCGTCTGCATTCTGGTGGTCCGCGGGGCCGAGCGACGCAGCTGGGCGCTGGCCCTCGGGTACGGGGTGGGGGCGGCCCTGATCGGACTGGTGCTCTTCGGTGGCCTTTTGCGTGTGGATCTTCCCGCCACCGCCCTGGACCGAGCCATCGTGAGCTGGATTCGCTGACGGCATGGACGCGCTGCTTGGTGGTTTTGCGGTTGTTCTAACGCCCGGCAACCTGATGTACTGCTTCATCGGTGCGCTGCTCGGTACGATCGTCGGCATCCTGCCTGGCCTGGGCCCGCTCACCACGATTGCCATCCTGCTGCCCATCACCTTCAAGATGGACGTCACCTCGGCCATCATCATGTTGTCGGGCATCTATTACGGCGTGGCCTATGGCGGTACGGTCACTTCAGTCCTGATGCGGATCCCCGGCGAGGCCTCCTCGGTGGTCACCTGCCTTGATGGCTATGAGATGGCTCGCAAGGGACGGGCCGGTGCGGCCCTGTTCATTGCCGGGGTGGGGTCGTTCGTCGCGGGGACGCTCGGCGTGGTGGCCATCAGTTTTCTGTCTCCGCCCCTGTCAAAACTGGTGCTGGCCTTCGGTCCATCCGAATACGCCATGATGATGCTCGCCGGTCTGGCCATGGTCACCGTGATGGCTGGCGGGTCTCTGGGGCGCGCCCTGCTGATGGCCGCCTTCGGTCTCTTGCTGGGGACCGTGGGTGCCGATCCCATGACCATGACGCCGCGCCTGACCTTCGGTTTGATGACGCTCGGGGACGGCATCAATCTCGTGCCTCTGGCCATTGGCCTGTTCGGTCTGTCTGAAGTGCTCTTCATGGCGCAGCAGCGCGAGAGTGATCTACGCATCGTGACCCCGCCGCGTGGACTGTCGGGCTTTTTGCCTACCCGCGAGGAGGCTCGCCGATCGGTTGGCCCGATCGGGCGCGGTACCGTGCTGGGTTTTCTGGTGGGCCTGCTGCCGGGCGGTGGCGCGGTCATGGCTTCGTTCCTGTCCTATGGAGTGGAACGTCGGCTTTCCAAACATCCTGAGGAATTCGGCAAAGGGGCCGTCGAGGGCCTGGCTGGCCCCGAAGCCGCCAACAACGCGGGCACCTCAGGCGCTTTCGTGCCCCTGCTGTGCATGGGCATTCCAGCCAATGCGATCACGGCCCTGCTGATCGGGGCCTTCATGATTCACGGAGTGACGCCCGGGCCCACTATCCTTGAGCGTCAGCCCGAGGTGTTCTGGGGCGTGGTGGCAAGCATGTATGTGGGCAATCTCATGCTGCTTGCGCTCAACCTGCCCCTGATCGGTCTGTTTGTGAAGATCCTGCTTGTGCCGCGCGCACTGCTGGCCCCGATGATTCTGGTGGTGTGTCTGATCGGGGTGTATTCGAACAGCGGCAATCCAGACGATGTCGCGGTGGCAGTGATCTTCGGCTTTGTGGGATGGTTCCTGCGCAAGCACGGATTTGATCTGGGCATTGTGATCCTGGCCTATGTGCTCGGCCCGATCTTCGAGCGGTCGGTCAGGCAGGCCCTGGCCATCTCCGATGGCGATCCGGCCATCTTTGTGCACAGCCCGCTCTCGAGTGGCTTTGCGATTGTGGCCGTGCTGGTGCTGCTGGCTGGGGTCTGGCCGCGACGGGCCAGACCGTCGCGCTGATCCCCTGGGTGAGGGCCGTCGGCTGGGCGTGAGCTCTGGGATCGAGGTTCTCTCAATCCTTGCGCGAAACCCTCACCACGCATTGACTTGCGCGAAACACTCACCACGCCTTGAGCTTGGCCCGCAGTCGCGAGACCGCCTGGGCATGCAACTGACAAACCCGCGACTCGGTCACGCCCAGAACGGCGCCGATTTCCTTGAGGTTCATGTCGTGCTCGTAGTACATGCCCATGACCTGCTTCTCACGCTCGGGCAGGCCATCGATGGCGGCGACCAAGGCGCTCCGGAAGCGCTCGCTGCCCAGCACCTGCTCTGGATCGGCTTTTTCGTCACCGACATGGCGATCCAGAAAACTGTCATCGGAATCCGGACCGCCCAGTTCATCGAGATAGACCAGCTGCGCGCCATGCGCATCGCCGAGCCGTTCCTGATACTGCGCCAGCGTGAGGCCCATTTCGGCGGCCACCTCGGATTCGGAGGCTGAGCGCTTGAGCTTTTGTTCAGCGCAATGAATGGCCGCATCGATGGCACGCTGGTTGCGCCGCACCGATCTCGGAAGCCAGTCGCCGCCGCGCAGCTCATCGATCATGGCCCCCCGGATGCGTTGGGTGGCAAAGGTCTCGAACTGCGCACCATGCCCCGATTCAAAGCGCGAGAGCGCATCCATCAGACCGATCATGCCGGCCTGAATCAAGTCGTCGATATCGACATTCGAGGGCAGCCTGGACATCATCTGCGAGGCGAGTCGACGCACCAGCGGTGCGTACTGGTTGACTGCAGCCGAACGATCGAGCGTGCCCCGAGCGGTATACATTCATCCTCCGTGGTTCAGTGCAGCACCATCGACTCCGTGGGCAGCGCCTGCTGAGTTGCCCAACGATGGATCGCCCCGGCCAATTGCTCCCAACCCTGGCGATCCATTGCCTCGGGCGCCACGCCCATGTTGGCAGCATGCAGGCCAAGAAAGCGCGTGGCCGCCTGAGCAAAACGGCGATGAGCGGTCAATGCGGCCTGCGGCTCACTGTCGCGGTCAAACAGGGTACACACCTCGGGCGAACTCCCCAAACCCGCAGTGGCCTTCAGTCGTACGTAGGCCGTGGCAACGGCCTCGGTGGAGGTTCCGGAAAGGACAAGCCGAATCGTCGCCGGACCATCGAATCCTCTCGCCAGACGGTTGTCATCGAGCGCCAGCAAGGTCAGGTCGCAAGCCGCCGCCAGCCGCTCGACCCCATGTCGCGCCAGACCTGATTCCAGCGCATGCATCACGGTCAGTCCAAATCGGCGGCGGCTGTCATTGAGTCCCTGAAACACCCGATCAAAATCGGTGACGACCGTGACCTTCAGGCCTTGATCAGCCCAGATCTGGACCAGTCGGGCAAGAAGGGCCGGATGATCCCCGGCGCCCAGCAGATTCACAACGGGGGCTCGTGCCTGCGCTGGATCGGACATCACCCGGCGCAGCCCGGTCGCCTGATCGAGGATCGCCTCAGGCATGGGACTGCTCCGTCGCCTGTGAGGCTGCGACACCCACCAAGGTGGCAAGCGACTGCGAATCGAGTCGATAGGCCTCAGGAATGCGGCTCTCCAGGGCCTGCTGGATCAGCCAGGACGCATCGGCGCCTCGCCAGTCCTCCGGGACGCGCTGTCCGTCACAAAAGCCCAGCAGAGGCAGGCGCTTGCGGATCGCACAATCGACCACCCCGCCCAATCGAGCACTTTCATCCAGTTTGGTCAGGATGAGGCCGCGGGCCGAAGAGGCATCAAACGCGCTCAGCGACTCTTCAAGGGACTCGGCCTGGACCGCTGCACTGGCCACCAGAACCCGTTGCACCTCATCGGCGGGCAACATGCCGAGCAGGTCCGCGATGCGTTCATCGCGCTGGCCCAGGCCGACCGTGTCGATCAACACCAACTGTCGCTCGTGGCGCAGACGCAGCAGATCATGAAGCGCTGCGGCGTCATGGGCCACATGAACCGGCACATTCAGGATTCGGCCGTAAGCCCGGAGCTGCTCGTGTGCCCCCATCCGATAGGTATCCACCGTGATCAGGGCGACCGACTGAGCACCGTGCTCAAGCACATGGTGGGCGGCAATCTTGGCCGTCGTGGTGGTCTTTCCGACGCCCGTCGGCCCAAGCAGGGCATAGACGCCACCAGCATCAAAACCCTCTTTTGGCGCAGCACAACGCAGATTGCGCTGCAACACCATCGCCAGCCAAGCCTGTGCCTGGGCCTCACTGTACCCGGCGGGCAGGCGCCCGATGAGGGTCCGCGCCAGACGCAGCGAGAAACCCGCAGCCATCATCCGACGGGCCAGCGCCGCCTGGACTGGATCTCGCGCAATGTCATCAAACCAGCGCAGGGTGTCGAACTGCCGGGAGATCAACCCCTTGAGCGACTGCAGTTCCTGGACCATGTTCTGCGGCGCGGCCTGAACCGGCGCTGTCGTCGGTGCTGCGGCAACCTCCGGATCCGCTGCGGGTACAGATTCAGCGATCTGAGTGAGGCTGGGTACGGGCTGCACCGGCTGGGCAAACAGACCGCGCGCCGGTGGGGTGGATGATTCTGTCGTTGAGCCTGCGCCCGCGCTTGGCCGCTCACGAAGACGCTGTCGGACATAGTCCTGGAAGGACACCGTGCTCATGGGCGCAAGGTCGGCCCCGCCCAGCGCATCACGTGCAGCCCGACGATGGGGCGAGTCCTGCAGGTGGGCCTGCGGCTCGGCAGGCGATGGCCCCGGCTGCTGGGTTGAGCCCGGCAGCAGACCGGAACGAGCCGATGCGGTCTGCGGATCCAGCGCGGCCCCCAGGGTGAGGGCGCTGGTGTCAACGGCCGCGGCGGCCAGAATTTCGACCCCATCCGCACAAGGACGATTGGCCAGAATCAGCGCATCAGGGCCAAGCTCCTCACGCAGCAGGCGCAGGGCATCGCGGGTCGACTTGCCGACATAACGTTTCACATTCATGAGGACTCTCCGATGATTCGTCCAATGCGGATGGCGTGGGTGTCGGGGATCTCGGCATGCGCCAGAACCCGAAGACGGGGCAGGGACTTGCGAAGCAGGCGTGCAACCGGCACACGAATACGATCCGGAACCAGCAGGCAAGAGGGCACACCCGCCGTTTCCTGGCGGCCCGCAGCCTCGGCAGCGGCCTTGATCACCAGGTCTGCCACGCCAGGCTCAAGTGCACCGGCCGAGCCTGGCGCGAGGGCCTGCAGGAGCAGGTTCTCCAGATTCGGGTCAAAGGCAATCACCTCGAGTTCCCGGACCGGACCATAGATGCCATCGACGATCGCTGGCGCCAGGGCAATCCTCACCTCACGGGTGAGATCTGCGGGATCCTGAGTCCGCAACGACTGCTCGGCGAGCGCTTCAAGAATGGTGCGCAGATCCCTGACATGGACCGCCTCATCGAGCAGGTTCTGCAACACCTTCTGAAAGATCGGCAGTGACATCTGCTTGGGAACCACTTCCTCGGCAAGCTTGCCTGCAAACCGCGCGACATGGTCGAGCAACTGCTGCGCCTCGGCACGGCCCAGGAGTCGTGCCGCATGGACACCCATCAGATGATTCAGGTGAGTTGCGATCACGGTGGCTGCATCAACCACGGTGTAGCCATTGCCCTGCGCTTCCTCGCGCACAGGCAGATCAATCCAAAGCGCGGGCAATCCATAGGCAGGATCCTGAGCGGGTGTGCCCGGCACCGGAAGCAGGGCATGACCCGGATTGATCGCCATCAGGCGATCGGCAAAGACTTCGCCTTCCCCGATGACCGCCCCCTTCAGCAGGATCCGATAGCCCTGAGGCCGCAGTTCAAGGTTGTCCTTGATGTGAACGGCCGGCGGCAGAAAGCCCACCTCAGCGGCAAACTTCTTGCGCACGCCCTTGATGCGCGTCAGCAGATCGCTGGCCTCGTGCCCCTCAAGCAAGGGGATCAGCCGATAGCCGACCTCCAGGCTGAGCGAATCCACTGGGGCTACATCATCCCAGCTCGCCTCGTTGGACGGCGCCGCCACCGGGGCTGGATCGATCGCAGGCTGTGCCGCCCGTTGTGCCTGCTTGCGGGCGAGCCAGTGCGCGGCCCAACCACATGCGAGCGCCAGACCCAGAAAGGCCACATGCGGCATGCCGGGGATGATGCCCAACAAGGCCAGCACCGCGGCGGTCAGGCCCAGGGCACGAGGCATGGTGAAAAGCTGTCGCGTGACCTGTTCGCCGATGTCCTCATCCTCGCCGACCCGCGAGACGATGAGGCCCGCGGCCAGCGAGATGATGAGCGATGGGATCTGAGCCACCAGTGCATCGCCCACGGCAAGCAGGGTGTAGTTCGACAGGGCCCGATCCAGTGGCATGTTGTGCTGCATCAGGCCGATGGCCAGACCGCCCACGATGTTGACCGCCAGGATGATCATCGCGGCAATCGCATCACCTCGCACAAACTTGGATGCACCATCCATGGAGCCGAAGAAATCGGCCTCCTGACCCACCTCCAGACGACGCCGGCGGGCCTCCTTTTCGTCGATCAGGCCAGCATTCAGATCAGCATCGATGGCCATCTGCTTGCCAGGCATGGCATCGAGCGCGAAGCGGGCTGACACCTCGGCAATCCGCCCGGCCCCCTTGGTCACCACCATGAAATTGATGACGGTGAGGATGACAAACACGATCAGTCCGACCGCGAAGTTGCCGCCGATCAGAAAATGCGCGAACGACTCGATGACCTTGCCAGCCGCTTCGGTCCCGGTATGTCCGTGCAGAAGAATGGCCCGGGTCGATGCCACGCTCAGGCCCAGGCGCAGCATGGTGGTCAGCAGCAGCACCGTCGGAAACGACGAGAATTGCAGGGGCTTGACGTTGTATGAGGCCACCATCAGCACGACCAGCGAGATGGCGATATTGAAGGTGAAGAGCACATCGAGCAGGAAGGCCGGCAGTGGCAGCACCAGCATCGAGAGCAGGATCATGATCAGCACGGGCACACCCAGCACCCGAGCCGAGGGCATGGGAAACGGAAGCCAGTTCAGTACCAGGCGAGGATTCATCGATCAGCCTCCAGGGGGTCCATGCCAGCGGGCACGACGATGCCCGGCTCGCGCGGCCGCGCACCGCGCCCCCGCGTGAATTGTTCAAGTTGCCAGACCCAGGCCAGCACCTGAGCGACGGCGCTGTAAAGGGCCGCAGGAATTTCCTGCTCAAGCTCGACATGGCGAAACAGGGCACGCGCCAGCGGCGGTGCCTCGAGCAGAGGCACACCGGCCTCAGTCGCGATTTCGCGAATGCGTGCCGCCATGAGATCGGCGCCCTTGGCCACCACACGAGGCGCACCCTGACCGCCTTCGTCGTACTGCAAGGCCACGGCATAGTGGGTCGGGTTGGTCACCACCACATTGGCCTTGGGGATCGCCGCCAGCATGCGTTGACGCGCCATGGCCCGCTGGCGCTCCTTGATCTTGCCCTTGACGTGCGGGTCGCCTTCGGTTTCCTTGTATTCCTGCTTGGCTTCGGCGGGCGTCATCATCAGATCCTTGCGATGACGCCAGATCTGCAGCGGACCGTCCACGGCTGCAGCCACGATCACCACCGCACAGGACCACAGCAGTCCGAGGCGCAGATCTTCACCGGCACTGGCCAGCGCGAGCGGCAAAGGCATCCCGGCATAGGCTGCAAAGCGCGGCAGGCTGTCCGCCACGATCCAGAACCCCACTGCGCCGACCGCCAGTGCGATACCCGCCAGCTTGCCCAGCTCGATCAGCGACTTGACCGAAAAGATCCTGCCCAGGCCCTTCATGGGGTCGAGCTTGCCCAGATCCGGGGTGACTGGCTTGAGGGTCAGCACCAGGCCGCCGATGCCGATCGTGGCCAGACAGGCGGCTGCAACCGGAGCGATGAGTATGGGCAATACAGCCATCAAAGCCTGCCCCGCCTCGTTGGCAGCAGCCTGTAACGCGAGCTGTGGATCGCGGGCCAGGGCGGGCTCGATGCGCAGGCCGCTGCGAACCAGCGCCAGGCAGTGCTGCGCGAAGCTCGGCCCGTAGAGCGCCAGCGTCAGCAGCGCTGCAATCAGGGAGGCCGCATGCGCAGCCTCGCGCGAACGGGGAACCTGCCCATCCTCCCGGGCTTTCTGCAGCTTGCGCTCGGAGGCGGGTAACTGCCGTTCATCGCGATTTTCTGAAGCTTCAGACATGGCGGCCGATAAGAATCTGTGTCGACATTGTGCGCATTGCGCAGTCGATCCTCGCCCGCAAAAAGACAGGCAAAACCCCCTATTTCCTCGTACCGAAGCGAGCCGGCTGCCCAGCAAAAAAAGCCCGCAGGATGCGGGCTCGGATCGACGACCTTCGGGCTAGAACCGAGGCTTCAGGCTAGAACCCGAGCGACTCCAGCAGGTCATCGACCTCGGACTGATCGGTCACCACGTCATTGCGACCGGCGCTCATCACGACCGGTCCCTCCAGATCCTGGGACGCTTCAGGCCGGGTCGCGTCGAGCTCGGTCTGCGACGGCCCGAGAGGCGCAGTCCCGGCGTCGAGCGCCTCCTGCGGGCTGCTTGCAATCAGCAACTGCACCAGCTGGGTCTCAAGCGACTGGGCCAGGGTGACCACCTTGCGAATGACCTGCCCGGTCAGATCATGAAAATCCTGGGCCAGCATGATCTCGGTCAGATGGGCATCGGCGCGGTTGGAGCTTCGGCTCACCTCGTCAAGAAAGCACATCAGGCGCCCGGAGGCGACCGCCGAGACCGGATCCGCGGTCAGGCAGGCCGTCATCTCGCGCGCATCCGTGGACAACCTGGACAACTCGGCCTTGGTCTCATCGACACTGTTGAGCACTTTCTCGGCGGCTTCGCCGGTCAGTCGCGAGATATAGGACAGGCGGTTGCGCGCATCGGGCAGCGAACCCACCGCGCTTTCGAGCTCACGGTCATAACCCAGCTCACGCAGGGCGTCATGCAGCTGACGGGTCAGTCGGCCGACATGGTGATAAAGGTCTTCGGAGTCGCTCATGAAAGGCCCCTCAGATGCCGGATTTTTGGAGGATCTTCTGAACCTTTTCCTCAAGGGTGGCTTTGGTGAAGGGCTTGACGATGTAGCCCGACGCCCCCCATTGCGCAGCCGAGACGATGTCCTCCTTGCGGGCCTCGGCCGTGACCATCAGCACGGGCAAGGCTTTGAGCTCCTCATCCGCACGGATGGATTTGAGGAGCTCAAATCCATTCATGTTGGGCATGTTGATGTCGGACACCACGAACTGGAAGTTGCCGCCCTTGAGCTTGGACAGCGCGACCTGCCCGTCTTCTGCCTCATCGGCATTGCCGTAGCCGATCTCCTTGAGGATGTTGCGCACAATGCGACGCATGGTCGAGAAGTCATCGACGATCAGGAATTTGAGATTTTCGTTGGTCATGCTGACCTCTCGCGAAGAAATGAGGTGACAGAAAAATTTATTTCAGCGGTTGCGTTGCACCCCGGAGGCCGGGACCGAATCCGGACTCGAGATCGCCTGTTCGAAAGCCCCCACGCTGTCGGCCTGCAGGTCGCGCGCCGCACCGGGCGCACGATTCATGACCACAATCGAAATTCGCCGATTCACTGCGGCTGTTGGATCCTCAGGCACCAGCGGCAGAGTCGACCCCAGGCCGACGACCCGGACGACCCGGTTCTCGTGCATGCCTCCTGCGACCAGTTCACGCCGCGAGGCATTGGCCCGTTCGGCTGAGAGCTCCCAGTTTGAATAGCCTCGCTCGCCGCCCGAATAAGCGGTGGCATCGGTATGTCCGGTAAGCGCAATGCGGGTGTCCAGTTCATTGAGCACCCGTCCGATCTCGCGCAGCAACTCACGCATGTAGGGTTGCACCTGCGACCCTCCTCGTTCGAACATCGCACGGTTCTGGTCATCAACGATCTGGATACGCAGACCTTCCGGTGTGAGATCCATTCGAACCTGGCCCTTGAGCTCGGTGAGCCGGGGATGACGCTCGATAGCGTCCTCGACCCGTGCCCTGACCCGCTTGACCTGCTGCTCGGTCGCCTTGTGGGTGTCCTCAGGCAGGGCCTGGAGGTTCACCGACCGGCGGACCTCCTCGATCTCGCCGCGCTTGACCTGACCGGTGGTGCGCGACAGGTCATCTCCCCCCCCCTTCAGGATGCTCGAACTGTCTCCCGAGCCTGAGCCGCCGGTCAGGGCCACCTGCAAGGGACTGTTGAAGTAGTCGGCAATGCCCTTGAGGTCCCCTTTGGTGGTGGACCCCAGGAGCCACATCAACAGAAAGAACGCCATCATGGCGGTGACGAAGTCGGCGTAGGCGATCTTCCAGGCTCCGCCATGATGTCCGTGCCCGCCGCCCTTCTTGATGCGCTTGATGATGATGGGCTGGAGCTTCTTGTCGTTGGCAGCCATGGGAGGTCAGGCCTTCTTCTGCTTGACGTGGGACTCGAGCTCCTGGAATGACGGGCGCTCGGTCGAGAACAGCACCTTGCGGCCAAACTCCACGGCGATCGACGGGGCGTATCCCTGCAGACTCGCGAGCAGCGTGGTTTTCACGCACTGCAGTTCCTTGCTCGACTCATCGGCCTTTTGCTCGAGCAATTTCGCCAGGGGACTGACAAAACCGTAGGCGAGCAAAATGCCCAGGAAGGTTCCGACCAGTGCGCCGGCGATCATCTGACCGAGCACCGCCGGGGGCTGGCCCACCGACGCCATGGTCTTGACCACACCCAGCACGGCGGCCACGATGCCGAAGGCCGGCAAACCATCGCCGACTGCCTGAATCGCAGCCATCGGGGCATGGGCCTCGGCATGATGGGTATCGATCTCGTTGTCCATGAGGGTCTCGATCTCATGGGCATTCATGTTTCCCGAAACCATCATGCGCAGATAGTCGGTGATGAATTCGACCAGGTGGTGGTCGGCGGCAACATTCGGAAACTTCTTGAAGAGCGCGGAGTTGGCGGGATCTTCCACGTCGCCCTCAATGGCCATCAGGCCTTCCTTGCGGGCCTTGGCCAGGATCTCGTAGAGCAGCGCCATGAGTTCCATGTAGCGCGCCTTGGTGTACTTCGAGCCCTTGAACAGGGTTGGAATCGCTGCCAAGGTGGCCTTGATCACCTTGGCACTGTTGCCCACCAGAAACGCCCCGAGCGCAGCCCCGCCGATGATGAACATCTCGACCGGGGCAGCCTTTGCAATCACCGCAAATTTGCCTCCGGCCAGGGCATAACCGCCAAACACGGCAGCCAGAACGACGAGGTATCCAACGATGACAAACATGGTTCAGTCGAAATCCGGTGGCAGGCGGGTCAGGAACGGGAGGCACTCATGGGCCAGGGTTGATGGGTCTACTTCGTGTCTGATACGGCCATCATTGAGAACTTTTTGTGCCTTCTTATTGAATTTCCGCTGAAGGGTCATCCTGAGCCCCTGATCGGTGCGGATCTGCATGCCGCGTCACGGTCGCGACCGCCGCACCATCCGTGAGGGTTCGCCTCAGGACATCGACCTGCTCAGTGAATCGCCCCGGAGCGCTGCGCCTTGCCCGCACGAGCTGGCGGCTCGCACAAGCCGCAGTGAAACCCCTTGCCGATCTCGAAGGTGTGGGTCACGAATCGGCCCGAACATCGAGCGCAGGCCGTCAGACACAACATGCCCGAGTCCACGAAACGCACCAGTCGCCACGCGCGGGTGATCGACAGGATGGGCTCCACACCATGCGCCTGCACTTCATCGCGATACAGGCGCCAGGCCTTGGCAATGGCATCGATCGATTCAATATCGCTGGTCTTCTGAAGGTACTCATAGATGTTCAGAAAGAGCGAGGCATGAACATTCGGCTGCCAGGTCAGGAACCAGTCGGTCGAGAACGGCAACTGCCCCTTGGAGGGCGATCGCCCGGCCACTTCCTTGTAAAGGCGCAGCAGGCGCTCGTAGGGAAGATTGGTCTCCGACTCCAGGACCTGCAGGCGGGCCCCGAGTTCGATCAGTTCGATCGCCCGGCGAACCTGGCGGTTTTCGGCAAGAAGGCTGCGCGTGGCCATGTCACACCGCCTCTGCGTATTGACCCGCCATCAGAATGCTGGCGTGCAGTCGGGAAGCATTGAACTCCACACCCGGCATGGCCTTGCGACCATGGTCCGACAGGAGCGACCAGACCAGCTCGTCATCGAAGCGGAACCGGCACAACAACTGATGGCTGGTGGCGATCCGGACCAGTTGCGAGGGTGACAGCTCGGCCAGGATGTCCGCGACCGACTCGGAGATTCCGAGTGAAAACAGGGCCTGTGGCTTGTCTGAGCGAACCATGCTCTGAGCGAGCATCAGATAGGACAGGTTGAGTTCCCGGATCTCACTCAGCCAGCGGTTTTGTTGATCGTTTTCCATGGTTGCCTCGGCAAGAAAAGGAAACATTCGTTTCGTGTTTGTGTCAGACAAATCTTATTCGTGTCTCATTTGTCTCTTAATTGGGTCTTTTCTGAGCGAAAGCTAGGCCGTTCGATGACGCTCTGTAGGCTTAGTCCTACAAACCAGCCGTCAGTGGCGGATTCGAGCCGACAGACGGCCTTGCAGCTTTTGAAAACGATCCTCAAGCCCGCAGCCTTGCAGACCGATAACAGATTCAACGGGAGCGATCCCGCGGCCAGCCGGACCTCTCCGGTACGGCAAAAGTCCACCGGATCTTTTCTAGGAGTCTGATCATGCAAGTCATCAACACCAACGTCCTGTCCCTGAACGCCCAGCGCAATGTGTCCTCCACTCAGGGCGCCCTGGCCACCTCCATTCAGCGCCTCTCGAGCGGCCTGCGCGTCAACTCCGCCAAGGACGACGCCGCCGGACTGGCCATCGCCAACCGGATGAGTGCTCAGGCCCGCGGCATGAATGTGGCAATCCGCAACGCCAACGACGGCATCTCACTGGCTCAGACTGCTGAGGGCGCCCTGGGCAAGGTGACCGACATGCTGCAGCGCATGCGCGAACTGGCCGTGCAGTCGGCCAATGACACCAACGGCTCAACCGATCGGACGAGCCTGAACCAGGAATTCGCTCAACTGAAGGCCGAAATCGACCGGACCTTCGACGCCACCAAATTCAATGGCACGGCCATCCTGAATACGGCCGCCACGCTGAACTTCCAGATCGGTGCGAGCAACGTCGCTGCCGACAAGCTCGCCATCACCACCTCCGATCTTTCGGCCGGTACCGGCATGGCTGCCGTGGCCAGCGGTGACGTCACGTCTTTGGCCAATGCACAGAGCGCCATCGACGACATCGACGACGCCCTGACCGAAATCAACAGCTCCCGTGCGACCTTCGGCGCCATGCAGAACCGTTTCGAATCGGTGATCAGCAACCTGCAGGTCTCGGTCGAGAACACCGAAGCCTCACGCAGCCGAATCATGGATGCAGACTTCGCGGCAGAGACGGCGGCCCTCACCCGGGCTCAGATCCTGCAGCAGGCTGGCACCGCGATGCTCGCCCAGGCCAATGCTGCCCCGCAAAGCGTGCTGTCCCTGCTGCGCGGCTAAGCCAGCGCGTCGACGGCGCGGACCGGGCCTCCGACCCCGCCGGCATGCGCAGGGACTGAACTGTCGAGCGACAGGCCAGTCCCTGCGTTGCGTTTCATTGCAGCCCGATCAAACAGCCGAAAGAAACGCACGCTTTTCCGACGATCAGTCATGAGCCCTCCCCGGCATTCTGTTGTCCATGCGATCCCCTCCAACGGACGGGAACAGCAGCAACGCCCTCAAATTCCGGGAGAGCCTCATGGCACAGGTCATCAACACGAACATTGCTTCGCTCAACGCGCAGCGCAATCTGAACGCCAGTCAATCGTCGCTGGCGACCTCCATCCAGCGGCTCTCCAGCGGTTTGAGAGTCAACTCCGCCAAGGACGATGCGGCCGGACTGGCCATTGCGAGCCGTATGGACGGCCAGACCCGCGGCATGAACATTGCGGTACGCAATGCCAACGACGGGATCTCGCTCGCCCAGACGGCAGAAGGCTCGCTCGGCAAGATCACGGACATGCTCCAGCGCATGCGCGAGCTGGCCGTCCAGGCTGCCAACGACACCAATGGATCGTCGGACCGTGCCAGCCTCGATCAGGAGTTCAGCCAGCTCAAGGCCGAAATCGACCGAACCTTCGATGCCACCAAATTCAACGGCACCCAGATTCTGGGCGCAGCAGCCACCCTGAACTTTCAGATCGGCGCAAACAATGTCGCCGAGGACAAGCTCTCGATTGTTACCTCGGACCTTTCTGCGGGCACGGGGATCGTTGCCACGGCAGCAGGCGACATCACGACACTGACCAACGCCCAGTCTGCGATCACCAACATCGATTCGGCGCTCACCGAAATCAATGGCGCCCGCGCGACCTTCGGTGCCGTGCAGAACCGTTTCGAGTCTGTCATCTCGAATCTGCAGGTCGCCTCCGAGAACACCGCCGCGGCACGCAGTCGGATCATGGATGCGGATTTCGCTGCGGAAACCGCCGCGCTCACCCGATCACAGATCCTGCAACAGGCCGGAACCGCCATGCTCGCCCAGGCCAATCAGGTGCCTCAGCAGGTGCTTTCACTTCTGCCTCGCTGATCGACGCTGCTCATGCGCAGTCCGCTGCGCATCGCGGTCGGTTTGCAGAGGACTTCGCAAGGGCCGTATCCGGAAGACTCCGGTTGCGGTCCTTTGCATTGCAGCTCACGCCGACCCGGCGCGTCGCTGGGTTCAAACCCAGGATTCATGAAGGAGTTCGAGCATGCCATCGCCCATCACCTCCTCGGGTGCACTGGATGTCCAGGGCATCGTCAATGCACTGATCAAGGCGGAGTCAAGTCCGCTCACCAAGTTGCAAGCCGAGGCCAAACGGGTCGAGGTCAAGATCTCGAGTTACGGCAAGATCCAGAGTGCGGTGGCAGCCTTGCGCGATGCTGCAGCCTCGCTGTCCCGCAGCACCGCCTGGCAGGCTGTCAAGGCTGTCTCGAGCAGCAGCGCCGTCGACATCGCGGCCCGAGCAGGTGCGAGTGCAGCGCAGCTGAGCATGGAAGTGCAACAACTGGCAGCGGCTCAGACCCTCAGCAGCGCGGCCGTGGCGAGCGCAGACACCGTGGTCGGCGCGGGCACGCTCACCCTTCAGTTCGGATCCCGTCCAACGGGCAACACCACCTTCACCGCCGACGCGGCTCGCCCCGCCGTCTCGGTCAGCATTCCGGCCAACGCCACCCTGGCCCAGGTGCGCGATGCAATCAATGGCGCCGGTGCGGGGGTTCGTGCCTCGATCGTCAAAGATGGCGATCAGGTGCGTCTGTTCATGACCGGGAGCGCCGAGGGTGCGAATCAGGCGTTCAACATCACCGTCGCCGACAACGATGGCAGCCCGACCAACGCAGCCGGCCTCTCAATGCTGGCCTTTGACCCGCCCGCCCTCGCGGGTGCAGGCAGCAACATGACGCTGGCGCGCAGCGCCGCGGACGCACAGTACACGCTCGATGGCGTCGCCCTGAGCGCCCACAGCAATCGCATCAGTGGTGCAATCGACGGGGTCGACCTGACACTTCGTCAGGTCACCGCCAGCCCGGTGCAGCTCGAGGTCAATGTTGACCCGGACGCCATGCAGGCGGGGGTTCAGAAATTCGTTGACGCCTACAACCTGCTGAACAGCCTGATGGCTGAACAGACCCGCTATGACCCAGCCACCCGGACAGCAGGCAACCTGCAGGGGGACAGTTCAGCGGTGGGCATCCTGAACCAGATGCGAAGCACACTGACAGGATCCGTCAGCGGATCGACCCTGAGTCGGCTTTCGGATGCGGGCATCAACCTGCAACGCGATGGCTCGCTCAGTCTGAATGCGACCCGCTTCAAGGAGGTTGCCGCCGACCCGGACGATCTGCAGGCGCTCTTTTCTGCAACCGGTACCGGCGAGAGCAGCAAGGGGCTGATGGTCAGGCTGCGTGAGTTCGGTGACCGGCTGCTCTCGGCGGACGGAACCGTCAGCAACTCGAGCGCCACCTGGGAGGCGCGCAAGGCCAGCCTGATCAAGCGCCAGGAGTCGTATCAGGTCCGGTTGGATGAAATGCAAAAACGTCTGATGGCCCAGTACACCCGGCTCGATGCCATGCTGGTTTCGGCGCAAGCCTCCGGCGCACAACTGCAGAGCGCCCTGGCGGGTCTGCCGAGAATCGGTTGATTTGTGCCGCTTCTTGCATCCAAACATCACTCAAGATCAGACCCCTGGCGCCGTAAATAAAAGCATGAACCATTTCCTGCGGTGACAGACATGTTTGGATCCCCTTCTCGCCTTGCCAATGCTTACGGAACCCTTGCAGTCGAGACGGCTGCGCTCGGGGCCGATCGCCACCAATTGATCGGCATGCTGCTGGCCGGGGTGCAGACCTACATCGCACAGGCCCGCCAGGCGGTACGGCTGGGCAATGTCACGCAGAAAGCCGAAGCCTCGAGCAAGGCCATTCGACTGATCAACGAGGGGCTGCAGTGCGCGCTCGATCGAAAGGCGGGCGGTTCGATTGCTGCATCACTGGCCGACCTCTACGACTACTGTCAGCGCCGCTTGCTCCAGGCCCAGCTGCGCGGCGATGACGCGGCCTACGCCGAGGTCTCCCGTCTGATCGGTCAGATTCAGGACGGCTGGCGTGGCATCGGACAGGGGGCCCGTCAGGCCGAAGCCCCCATCGCTGCCTGAGCGGACCGATCCCATGAACATGCACAAGCCCACGGAAGACCTGCTCCAGACCTATCGCGCCGTGGAGGACTGCAGCGCGCTCATGCTGGCGGCTGCCCGAGACCAGAACTGGAACCTCGTGGCCGAAACCCAACAGCACTGTGATCGCCTGATCGGCAGCCTGCGACGGTCTGTGGTCGCGCATGACTGGACGGCCGAGCGCCAGCACGCCCGCCTGGGCATTCTGCGCAGCGTGCTGCGTAATGAAGCCGAGCTGCGTCGACTGACCTTCCCCGAGGCAGCCCAACTGGATCGGATGCTGGCGCACCCGCGATGAGCCCTGCCATGCTGCCCGTGACCGACCCACAGGCGTTGCAGGACTGCGCTGTACACAGCCTGCCCGAGCGGATCGAACTGCTTCGACGAGTCTGCGCCCAAGGCAGCCCGGTGTATCTCACCCTTCAACTGCCGGGGGCGCCCGTCCTTGAAGGCGTCCTGTTACCTCCTCAGACCGCTGATGAGCAGACCGGAACGGCACTTGGGCTGGAGCTGGTCGCTCCGCTGGCGCCGCAGTACATGCAGGCCCTGCCTGCAGCGTGCGTTGCGGTCACGCGGATCCACGGCATTCGGGTGCAGTTCGAGAGCACCCTTCGCATCGATGTCCGCAGCGAGCGCCTGGTGCGGGCCAGCCTGCCCTCAGCCGTGAGCTACTTCCAGCGACGAGAGGCGTTCCGGGTCAGACCCCCCGCTTCGATGCCCGCGCGGCTCTTGCTCAAGTCAGCCGACGGCCACGGCGGGCGGCGTGCCATGGAAATTGTGGATGTTTCCGTGGGCGGCCTGTCCTTTCGCTGGACGGGTGGGCACGGCCCTGCCCCTCAGGTGGGTGCGCTGCTGACCGACAGCAGGATCGAACTGGCCGGGCAAATGCCCTTGCCCGGCATCCTGAAGGTCACGACAGTCGAACGCCTCCAAGAAGCCGCCGAAGCGCTGAAGATCGGTTGCTGCCTCGTCAACCCGCATCCTGCAGCCACACGGGCGTTTCAGGTCTATGTGAATGCGGCCCAGGTCCGCATCCTCGCCCGACGCCGCAAGGTCAGACCGACATGTTCATGATGTCGGTGTAAGCCGAGACCATCCGGTTGCGCACCGCCAGAGCCGCCTGAAAGCCGATCTGCGCTTTCTGCATGGCAATCATGGTCTCTTCCAGACTGACACTGTCCGCTCCAGCCTGAAACTTGCGCTGCATCTCGCTCGCCTGATTCTGCGTCTGAGAAACCGATTTGAGCGCATCGCTCAGGGCGCTTGAAAAGCCGGCTTCAGGCGCCACACCCGCTCGGGTGGCCTGGCCAGGCGAGGCACGCAGGCTCGCGCCCGCTCCGGTGATCAGTGATGAGGAGGCCGTGCGAATGTCCATGGGACAGTTCCAGCTGAAGCAAGGGAGTGGCTGAAACTTTAGCCCGCGGACCCTGCAGGAAGCACAGGAAAAAGCCTGGCTTGCTGCCGCTTTTCAAGTTCAAGAAGTCGACCGCGGCCCGGACAATGAGTCGGTCGGTCACCCTTTGAGCATCGTTACCCATGGCTGCCTCTGCCGAGTCCCTGCAACTGCCCGCCGCGTCCCGCACCGGGTTGAGTGCTCTGCCACTGAACCGCAAGCTCCTTCTGGCTGCAGGGGTCGCCGCCTTTGTGGCCATCATCGCCGCTGCCGCTCTGTGGTCACGGCAACCGGACTACAAGGTGCTGTTTTCAAATCTCTCCGACCGCGACGGCGGATCGGTGGTGGCCTCGCTTTCACAGATGAATGTCCCCTACCGGTTCAGCGAGGTCGGCGGAGTGATCATGATCCCTGCCGACAAGGTTCATGATGTCAGGCTGCGTCTGGCCTCGCAGGGTCTGCCCAAGGGCGGCACCGTCGGCTATGAGCTGATGGAAACTCAGAAATTCGGCACCACGCAGTTTCAGGAGCGGCTGAACTATCAACGCGGCCTGGAAGGCGAACTGGCGCGCTCCATCATGTCGCTCGCGCAGGTCGCCAATGCCCGGGTGCATTTGGCCTTGCCGACGGCGAACGGTTTCTTCAGGGAACAGCAAAAACCCTCCGCATCGGTGCTGCTCACCGTTCACCCGGGCCGGTCCCTCGACCGCGCGCAGGTTGCTGGCATCGTGCATCTGGTCGCGTCTTCGATTCCGGATCTCAACCCCCGACAGGTGAGCGTGGTCGACCAGACCGGCGCCCTGCTGTCCGCGCAGAACGACAGTTCAGCCCAGGGGGGCCTCGATGCGAGCCAGCTGCAATACGTGCGCTCGATGGAACAGGCCGCCATCAACCGGATTCTCGAGATCGTCGAGCCCATCGTCGGGCGCGGCAATGTCCGGGCGCAGGTCACGGCGGATGTGGACTTCACCCAGTCGGAATCGACGGCCGAACAGTACCGCCCCAACCAGGGCAATGAACCCGCCGCCGTGCGCAGCCAGCAGGTCTCCGAATCCTCAGCCGGTGCGGCGGGCGGTCCGGCGGGTATTCCAGGGGCACTGACCAATCAACCTCCCGGGGCCAGCAGTGCGCCCATCAATGGGCCTGCACAGCCACTCAATGCCGCTCCGGGCAGCGCCCCA
>Ga0315901_10002981_pt1 | contig 22447 bp, 5 predicted proteins | sample LakEriMetagenome_10_FD_203761 | JGI IMG/M metagenome (GOLD analysis project Ga0315901, IMG submission 203761) | Freshwater fungal communities from buoy surface, Lake Erie, Ohio, United States - Buoy 2 MA116 | ecosystem: Environmental > Aquatic > Freshwater > Lake | place: USA: Lake Erie, Ohio... | reverse complement strand
AACTGACTGGTATGTCAAACTTCCGAACGGATACGTAGATGCACCTGATCTGTTGAGCGTGGTTGTAAGACCGGCGTCCCAATACATCCAAGTACCTGAGTCTTGGTTGGATGGGAACCACAGGTTGTTGAACCTTGAAGGCAACATCGGTTGGGCTATCACTCCGGACGGCAATATCCGTTTGTCAAGGAAGCCTGCAAGCAAATTAATGGTTGATGTTGTAGAGCCTATCAACCCACAGAGCGACATCGACCAACCACTCAAAATCCCTTCCGAACTTGAGCAGGAAGTTATCGAACAATGTATCGTCACACTACGCCGCGTTCAGATAGACACGGCAAACGACGGGGAGGATAGGGCATGAGTACGTTAGGAAACCAAGGGTTCGATACCCTGGACGAAATCATCAAGATGTCCTGTTTCGAAGACGGCGACGAGAACTACAAGACCTACACCCAAAGGTACCATCTTGCGGTACGTTTCATGCGTGAGGAAGCCGGTCAGAAACTGCGTGTAGGTACCAACATCAGGAAGAGAAGGATTCCTGTTGACCCGGAAACTCGCCGCGTTGACTTCCCGAAAGATTATGTCCAATACCTGACTGTCGGGTTCTCCAACAACGGCAACGTGATGACGTTTGCCTACAACCCTGCAATGGACATCAGCGCAATCAATGCATGTGGTGTACATACTCCGGTGAACGGCGGTAACGTGAAAGGTCTTCCGTACAACGAGAACGATCCGCACGCCATCAACTTCAACGATTATAGGTTGCACTACTGGACCGGAGGAGCGTGGATCGGACACGGCGGTGGTTACGTTACAGAAGGTGATTACCAAATCGACCTTGAGAACAGGCAGTTCGTGTTCAGTTCCAATACCAAGATTGATGAGATTGTCCTTGAATACATCAGCGACAACTACGATCCCGACGGAACCAACCTCGTCCATGTTGCGGTCATCAAGCCTTGCATGTTGTACATAGAATCCAATTACCTCAAGGCATTGGCTAAAGGCAACATGCAGTCGAACTATTACTCAATGCATCAAGTGGCGCACAAGCGTTATACGTTCAGCCTCATTGAGGCACGTAGGATGTTGCAATCAAGCACGGTCAAAGAAGTTATCCAGGCGTTCAGAAGAAGCGCAGGAGGCGCACTTAAATACTGATGAAACAAGAGTTCCACCATTCCGCCTACCAAGGCATGGATAAGGACACGGATGTCCGTAACATGAACACCGCCAATGGGTTTCATCCGGAGGCAAGGAACATACACATGGAGCCGTTGAAGTCTCCTGCAAGTATGGACGGAACGGTTGAACTTGCACCTGGTTTGCCAGCCGGAATCAATACCCCTATCGGTTCTTATTGGGACAGAAGGGAAGACACACGGGTAGACTTCTGGCATAACTCAAACGGAAACCATAGCATCGTAAGGCATATGGTTAAGGAGAACAGGTTCGATGTTATCGTACAATCTCCTGTCTTGAATTTCAACAAGGATTATCTCATCACGGGAATCGGGTTGGTTGACAACCAGTTCCTGCATTGGACTGATGACTTGAATCCTCCGCGTATGGTGGACCTTGACAGGGCGCAGGAGTTCCCCGACAAGAAGTCTGAAGTCCGTGTCTTCATCCCATCAAACATACCGGCTCAGATAAGGACATTCGATGTAAGTGTGATTGATCCTTCCGGGGCTATCGTTACGACATTCCCAGGTTTATATACAGCATCTTCTGTAGACATCAGCAAGTACACGCAGATGTTGAAGAATTTCGAATTGGCTTGGAATGCGGAACCTTCTCTGAGGCAGTATTTTGAAGTACACGCCTGCAACGACTACCTTGAATTCACAAGTGAAAACATTGGCCGTTGGACCGTGGACGTAATCTACACGGATAGGGTTGCAAGCGTAATCCAAACACCGGCAACGGCGTACAAGGAGTTCCGCAACTATTACAATTCACCTTGGGAACGCGAACAACTTGACTTCGGTGCATTCGTTCCTTATTCGGAACCCGTAGCCACGATAGAATCGAACAACACGGACGCAACCAATTCCATTGAGAAACGTGTCATCAGGTTTGCGTATTCATATATTTTCCGTGATAGGGGATACTCGACAATGTCCCCTTATTCGAGGCCGATATATTCAGATAAGAGCTGTTCCGTATCCATAAATAAGAACCTTGCAATCGTTGACCTTTCGGTTGACACGAACCTTGACAAGGAATTCTGCCGTGGTGAGGTTGACTTCATTGAGTTGTATTACCAGGAAGGTACTGAAAACGGATGGCCTCGTGATTGGAAGAGCGCAGGAAGGATACCGAAGGACAAGTGGATCTATACGAGGAAGATTGAGTTCGACAACAACACGGTGCCAGTCGCCGTTGATGTGGCATATTCTGACCTGTTCTCGTTTGCCACACCACACGCCGCCAAGGCATCCACCCAGATTACAGATCAGGACAGCAACAACAGGATTCTCCTTGCGAACACAATCGAAGACCACGATACTCCGTGTTTGAACGTGGACTTGGACTTGGAGATTGAAGAACAGGATGCAATCATAAGATACGTTGACCTTGAGGTTTGGGTACGTATATGTAACATGTTTGCATATCCTCAAAATGGACCTAATCAATTTAAATTTTGGACTTCACAACCTATTTGGCAAAGGGATGTTGACGGTCCATATAGAATCGGAGGGTTCGGTCCATCCAATATAGATAACGATGATTGTGATCAAACCACGGCAACAGGAGGGTTTCCTATTTACATTGCCGGTCAGCCTTTATTAGGCATCACAGAGCAAATATTTACGTGGACGCAAACTCAAACACAATTCATTTCTGGAACATCTGTCCTTGATGGTACCAATTTGGGAATGAGCATAATCCCAAATAATACGAGTGGACGTGAAGGTATTCGTGTTTGTATGATTAACGGAGACATTTACCAAAAGGCTGTCATTAAAAATGTGCCAACTGGTCAAACCGTAATCATCCGTGTAGCAAGTCCGAAGTGTGACTTTCTTGATGATGGATCTATTCTTGATTTGAACAATCCTTCATTGCAGTTCCAAAGGACAAGCACGAATATCTTTGGTATTGGTAATATTAATACAACCTACGTAAGGAACACGGATATCGCCAATCGTGAAATGGTTGTGACGATTCCTACAAATGCTACGGGTACGTTGTTTCTTGGTGAGTTCTTGTACGCGGATAATACCGTACCTGAAGACTTAGCAATTAAATCATGCCCGGTAGATATTTATTTGTTTGATGATAACGGAGATGACTACGTTGACCCTACAAACGATATCCGTAATACAGGATATCCGATGACGAGGACTTACGTAGGAGCTACTACTTATGAGTCTATCACTAATATACCAGTCCCACTCAACCCATTGACTGCAAACTGGGCGAGTCCTATATCTATACAACTTACTTCATTTTTAAGTAATAGGTGCAAAGGTGCAGATTATTGGTCAAGCCTTGGGTATAACTTCCTTGACCAAATTTATCGTGAGTTCAGAAACGTAACTGACCATAACGGGTTTACGTGGATTCCGATAAAGAAATGGAGATACAATTCAATTCTTGCACCAATAGTTGGGTTGCCATTCCAATGGAGGTTAGCTGCTATTTCTGTAGGTGGAGATGCAAGTATTCCAGGTGGTGGTACTGTCAATGGTTTAGCGACAGGGTTGAATGCAAACTACACGTTGAATAACATCAGCGTTACCAACCTTACTATAGTAAACAATCTTGATCAAAACAAATGGGTTGGAAGCCTTGATTCTCCTGTACTCACCGGTCCAGAAGTATTTATTGATACGCTATCAACACGACACCGGCATTTGATTGCAGGTAACGTGAACCCAGACTCCAATCCAAGGGACAAGATAAGCACCCAAGTACAAGGCAGGGTTGTAGATACCAATGGTGATGCGGTAAGGAACTTCACGGTTTTGACAACGTGGGGTCCGTGGACTACGACCGACCAAAACGGCGAGTACACAATCGTCCTACACGGATCGATGAACAAGAACTACATCATCGGAAACAGCGACAACGATCGGACAGAAGACAGGACGATATTCAACTGGGGTGGATTGTGTAGGTTCTCATTCGTATCTGGAAGCTCGTATGGTTTCTTGATGAACATCTACCAATATTGGGAAGGAAGGACTTACAGCTTCAACGTACCTTACATCAACCCGGACATTGTAATCAACTTCTTGTCTTACGATTCCGGACCATACTTCAAGAGGTGGGGTGTTTACGACATCGGTATCATCGGCGTCGACCAACATGGTAATCCGACTCCGGTTCAGATGCTGAAAGGGTTCAAGATTCCGGGCATCAACGATGACCTTCATTTGTACGACCCGGTAAAATATCCTAACCCTGGTACATACAGACGCGGTCGTGCCACCATCAACTGGACTATCAATAGCCCTGTACCCGTACCAGAATACAACAGATTCCGTTATTTCCAATTCGTTGCCACACCAGAACAATCTACAGACAGATTCCTGCAATGGGCAATCGGTAGCGTGTTGTACGTGTCAAGGTTCGACGGATCCTCTGGAACTCCCGTGATATCCGGATACGGCGCACAAGCCCGTGAAATCTACCTCAACTTCGGTGATTCGTTCAACAGGTTTAGGGAAATAAACGCTGGTTCTGCGACCGTGTCAACCGGCAACGAGTTGCTACAATTCGGGCAGGTAGGTTGGGCATACCAACCCGGCGACAGGATCAGGATTATTACTAACGCGAGAGGTGAGTATTTGACTACCCCGATAGACGTTGAACTTATCGGACAACGCGGAGTTTACCTCGTCATCGAAAACAATACTACCATTCCTGAATTGTTCGGTAACGAAGTGGTAGAGTTGTATCGCCCCGGCAAACTCGTTGGTGAAGCCAAGGTGTACAACGAAATCATCGGGGCTATAGCCAACATCAAGAAGCCGTTTGAAGAACCTGTGTGGATTAATTCAACCGGTACGCTGATAGGCGCAGATGCGTGGCTCATCCCATCACAAATCCCGGTAAGACAAGGATATCAAAATGAAATCGCAACACCTAACGTCCCTTGGTCGCTGAGGTTGTGGGCGCGGTCATCGATGTCCGTGAGCGACTATTGGCCGTCAAAGGTCCCGGCATTGGGGAGAAGCGCGGTCGAAGACCCACAAGCCAAGCAGATGAGGAGAGGAACTATCATCCGCATCAGCAACTCTTATCTCCCAGGTACGTCGCGTAACGGACTCCGTCTGTTCGAACCATTGAACAACAAGGTAGCCAACACGGACTACGGACTCATCATGCACTTGGAGGAAATGGATCAGGTCATTGTCTGCCCATGCTCCGGGTCAAGGACGTTCGCCGTGTACCTCAGCCGTGAGTTGGTAAACAGCGGTGACACAGACCTCATTACCATCGGTTCCAAAATCCTTGGTACGCTCCGCCCTATGGCGTGGAGGTTCGGCACGGTCAATCCGGAAAGCATCGTCCGTGGAGACACGTACATGTTCTGGGTAGATGCCCTTGCAGGTGCGGTCGTAAGGTACGATGTGAACGGCGTCAAGTCCATCAGCAGAAGGGGAATCGGAAACTGGTTCGCGGACTACTGCCGTACAATAGTCCAATTCCCCAACTACAAATTCTATGGTGGGTACAACGCTGAGTTTTCCGAGTACATGATAACGGTGAAGCCGTTGTCCAGGATCGTGAACGACATCGACATCGAAGCCGGCGGTGACACGTTGACCTATTGGTTCGCCGCCAGCGACGAAAGCGAAAGCGGTAACAGGTGGTCTTGTTTCATGGATTGGTTGCCTGAGTATTATGGTCGTAGCGCAGGTCGTATGTTCTCAATGAAGAACGGCGCCGTCTACCTGCACGATGCAGACCCCGACAACCAAAACGTCATCTACGGAAACAAGTTCCCGATGAGCGTGGATATGTTGTTCAACGACAACCCTGTGACCAAGAAGGTTTTCTTGAGCGTACAAGCCAACAACGGAACCGGTTGGTACAGCCCTGAAATCGTAACTCCTGAAGGTCAACAATCTTCCTTGATTGAGGCTGACTATGTTGACGATGAAGGTGTTGCTAAGGCAGGATTGTTGAGGGACATCAATACGCCTGTACAACTTCCGCTGATAAACGGCGACCCATTGCGTAGTTCGTCATTGACGGTTAGGTTTTCGAACAACGCCGACGATGGCAAAGCCATACTTAATTCAGCAGGAGTCCACTATAGAACTTCTCCCGAAACCTAAAATTCGTAAATTGCACCTATGGATCGTTCACAACTCGCGGCATTAATGCAATATTTGGGTTTGCCTGCGGCAGGTGCCGGAGCAGCCGGGGCGGCTGGAGCTGCCGGGTTGAGCGCAGCATCTGCATTGAATCCTGTTTCGGCAGGCATCATGGCCGCTGCTCCTCTTGCATCCGGAATCTATGGCATCGTGCAAAAGGCACAAGCCGACAAACTCCGCAAACAATTCGACCAACCTATGTATGCAATCCCAGAAGGGATGCAGGAGGCTTATGGTCTTGCACAATCACGGGCATTCGATACATCTCTTCCTGGTCAAAGTCTGATTGAAGCCGGTATTGACCGTGGTCAAGCCGCCGCCAACAGGGCTATCATGGAATCTGGTCTATCGGGTGCTGAGAGGCTCGCCGCCATCAACGCCGGTGCTGGCAACAGAATGGATGCCAATACGCAACTTGCTATGCAGATGGCCCAACAACAGCAACAGAACTTGGCTAACTACCAAAACACGTTGGGTCAACTTGCAGGATACCAGGAGAAGCAATGGCAACTGAACAAGCAACAGCCTTGGATGGATGCTATGGAGGCCGCCAATAGGTTGGCTGATGCCGGTTCACAAAACATCATGACCGGACTCAAGGACTTGTCCGGAATCGGTGTTGCAATGGCAAAGCAAGGAACACCACAAATTCAGTTGCCACAATCTGAAGCTAATAAAGGGACAATTCAACTATTGAATCCAGAAAACATAGGTGGGTCTGCTACTGTTCAACTTGAAGGTTCACAAGGTGTTATTCCACAAGGAACGTTGTATTCTGATGCTACGAGTTGGAATCCTTTGGAAGGTTTATCATTAAACAAATCTGCCGTACCTAATGAAGTTGTAGCAACCACTGGTAATACCGACCAAGTTACAACCACTCCACCTGCCGTCAGTACAGAACAAAATGTAGCAACTACACCACCTGCGGTTAACACCGCCCAAAATGTAGTCACTACACAACCTACTACAACTGCAACTGAAGCAGTTACTCCGGTTGCAACTACGTTGCCTGTCCAGGAAAACATATCTCCTACTGGGTTGGTAGAAAAAAGTTCATACCCACAATATAATATGACTGGGCTGGCGCCAAATGAGGTTCCTGAAACAAATTTGCCGGGTATTTATAATCCACCTACATTACAGTCATTCATGGGTAACACTCCTATGAATACACCAACTAATGTTAGTAACAATATTGTATCTCCGTTTAACTTGCAACCTAATTATAGTGTTCAGGATCAATACGGATTTATGTTGCCGGCACGACCTGTTCTAACTGAACCTTCACCCATGATTAATCCTATCAATCCGGATTTTGCTGCTATGGGTTTGCCTACGACTAATACAATTAGCAAAATGGAGTTTAAACCTTTTGCGCCTACTGAACAAAATGCAAATCCGGAATTGCCACAAGGTTTAATTGAAAAAACAAAAGGATCAAAAACCGGTGTTCTATCATCGTTCCCGACAACCACTCAATTCCAAAATGCAGGTGCGAAAGACAAGTTAGATTTCTTGTCACAGAATTTCGGACAATTCGGATTGAAAGGAAAATAAAACATGGCACTAAACCAAACGAGTCTCGACCCAAGGAGCAGACCAGGTACTATATTCACCGGTCTTGGTATCAATCCTTACGAAGTATGGCAAGGCCGTGTACAGCAGGAAGCGGATGCCGCCAAACTCGCCGCCGCAAAGAAAGCCGCTGAAGACAAAGCAAAAGCTGAAGGTCTTAAATTACCTACATTCAAAGATGTTGCATTGCCTCACTCTCAAGAATGGCTTGACCTTCAAGCACAATATGTAAGAGATGATGCTGACAGATGGAGAAAGTTCGATCAAACCAAAGATGAAGCGTACAATCCTTTGAACCCTGCATCTGAAGCTTACAAACTAAGGTATAATCAGATTCAAGCATTGACGCAGTACGCCTCCGCATCGAACGAAAAAGAAAAGCGGTATAATGCGTTCAGGACTAAATATGATACAGAACCAAATACATTCACTCCTGAAGAAGTAGAATCCTGGGAAAGTTACTATAGGTCATCACCGATTGCAGAGATTTCCGGAACCGTTGTAGCTCCCGACATCTTAGGTACATGGAATAAAACAGAAGACATCACAAAAATTCTTGGAACAATAACTCCAACATTATTTGGAGGTTCTACTTGGGATCCAGAAAACGATTGGTTTTCAACGAGTGACGGTAAAAGGGTTACTACTGACCAATTGTTTGAAGCAGCTAAAGCGAATGCTGGACCAAGAACAAAAATCGGTCTTCAGTATATGCGTGAGTACAATCTGAAACCGAAAGAAGTACAAGAACAAATTGCAGAAGAGGCGAAGAAGAACAATTTAACGATTGAACAACAATTGGCCTACAACGATTTGTACGGATACGCATATACAAGTGCAAAGGAGACGAAACAGAAGGCCGGAATTTACGGATCAGGTACCGGCAAAGACCAAATAGAATCTTCAGATTGGTGGTCTTACATTGTAGGTGGCTGGGGTAGAGGCAAAGATGAAGCCATGAGACCGGTTACAATTGAATATGATGAAACGAAAGGACCAGGTACATATGATGTCGTGGCTAAACAAGTAGAACAGGCAATACAAAGGGCTGGTATACCGGCAGGTGTTAACCAAAAAGCGTTGTTTGATGCTTGGGTAAAAGCAGGCGCACCAAAGAATTTCAATGTATCAACTGCTCTTACAAACTTCCCTGTAGAAAAAAGGAAAGTTCAAGCAGGATTTGGTACACCTATAAATGTGAATTTTATCCCATCTGTTGTGGTCTCTACGGTAGAACCAAACGGAAAGAAAAAATACCATGTTGTCGTCGAGCCTGACGTATCAGATGAGACATTGACAGAAGATCAAATCGCAGCTGTAAAAAGCAAATTCAAACCTGAAGTTAAAGTTTATAGTCAGGATGAAATTGTTACAGCCTTGTGGGCAGGCAATACTAACGTAGGCAATAAGAGTCTTAATACCGCTGCTGCCAAACGAAAATTGAATGAGCAAGGATGGGGTTACGAAGGTACTTCTGGTCAATGGACTTTGGGAGGTCAACAAGGTGGAACAACACCTTCAACAGGAGTAAAAATTGTAAGACCATAAACACACTAATCTGGTAATAACCAATAATTGGATGGAAAAGCAAAGTCAATATATCACGGATCTTTATGGTCAACTTGTTTCCATTGATCCGTCGTACAAAAAAGATGTATCATTTGAATCGTTTCAGAAAAGCGTTTCATCTGATCCTGCTTACAGAAAGTCGTTATACAATCAACTTGTATCTCTTGACCCTACGTATAAGGATGACGTAAGTTTTGAGTCTTTCGAAGTAAGCATTATTGGCTCTCCCGAAAAAAAAAAAGAATCTGCATCTGCATTGCCATCCCAAGATTTGGGGCAATCTCCCGTTTCTGGAAAGCAGCAAGGGACGGTTTCCGCGCCTACAACTAAAGCACCTACACAACCTCAGCAACCTGTTGCGAAGGGTCCTGTTCAACAGACCCCAATCACGGGTACTATCGGTCTGCCTGAATTCGTAACTGAAACTCCGGCTGAAAAGCCATTGCAACCAGGGCAAGGTGTACTTGCACAACCTAAGCAACAGCCAACAAAGCAACCTGTACAGACTACAGGTCAAGCACCCACAACACAACAGCAAGCACCCACACCGCAACAGCAAGCCCCAAAATTCGGGGAAGAATTTACAAGAAGAGTTCTTGAGGCTCCTACAGAAGAGTCTCTCTATTCTTATTTGACAACCATAAATCCTAACAGATATAAATTTAAAACTGAAGGCCCTCTTGGCGCAGACCCAACGGCTATTTCAACCGCGTATTCTGAAAGAACACCGGAACAACTCAGAGGGTTTCTGAAAGAGACTGTCTTTGAGTTGAATAAAATCAAATCAAGTGATATGTCAAACGACGTCAAGGCGTTGATGGCAAAAGATTTGATTCGTAAAAAACTTGTCAAGTATGGTGAACCAGTAGGTGAAACAAAACCTATAACTGATGACTTGATTATTTCTGAAGCCGCGGTTAGGAATTCAAATCCGAGAGGGTTCAATCAGGTAATCGATGAGCGTATAAAATCACAGGCTATTGATACACCTATAGTTGAAGGTTGGTCAAAGTCAGACCCATTTGGATCGTATAAAAATAAAATGATATCCCAAGCGTTCTCAAGTTCGTATGGGACAAACCTAAACGATCCTATGGCTAAGGAAGCCTTTTTGGTTACAAGGCTTGAAAGATTGAAAAATGCAGACCCAAGTGTTCTGAATTCTCCTGACCACAAGGAAAGGATAAAGAAGTTTGAAACAGAAATCGATTTGCTCAGAAAGGAAAGGATAGAATCTTTCCGGACAAAAATTGAAGAAGCAAATGCAAAACTTGAGGAGATTGAATCTCTTGGGAATTATGATAGTGCGGCGTTAGCACAAGCGAGGAAAGAACTGAAACTCGCTGAAGATGAATTGGACGGGTACTTGAACCCGGATAAAGCCGCCGTTGTAGTTTATTCATCCAACCCGACTATCTCATTGGAGGCAGGCGAAACTCCGATGGATAAAATGAAAAATCATTTGGCTCGTTTGGTGCATGAAAGAAATGAAATCAGAAGCCAAATTTCCACAGGTGAAAATATTGCAGGGTTTATTTTGCCTAACAACGAAAGGCAAAAGAGGCTGGCAGAACTTGAGAGTCAAATAAAAACATTGACCCCTGTAGTCCTTCTTAACACAGGTCCAAGGACATCGAATGTTGAAGAGGGTTCATTCTTTGATGCGGCCATTAGGTCGATGACAAAAACGGTTGCACCAGGAGGATTGTTTTCAGACCTTCCTATTTCACAACAAGAGGGCGCCCAAAACATTTTGGGTGCAATGGTGCAATCAGGTATAGACCTTTCTGTCTATAACCCGGATAAACTCAATGACCTGAAAGAAAGAACGAAAGGTTACGGCCTCGGTGACTCAAGATATTGGGGCGAATTACTTGGCGGTACTGCCGGGTATCTACTTCCCGGATTCGTTGGCGGAGCGTTGACACAACCTTTTAAAATTGAAAAGGCAATTAAGGGTACAAAATTCCTTGGCCGTCTCACGAATATTGCTGCTGATGCAGTTGATTCAGGAGCTGCGTACATGGTAGGTGGTACGCTATTGCCAAGGTACGAGGACATGACCTTTGTTTCAGGTGCGCTCGGTGGTGTGTTTGGAAACGTAGGTAAGAATATTCTTCCGTTGATTCCTTTCCTAAACAAGGAAGGGAAGAATTTTCTTGTCAATAGAATTGCAGCCGGTATTGCTGAGACAGGAGAAGAGTTTGGTAATACTATAGGAGAAGCTTGGAAACAATACGGAATGGATGGATTCTGGGAAGGGATGAAAGAAAAGTTCCCGAACGCAGATGAGACATTCAAGTTTGTGATAAGCACGTTCGCACTTGGTACCGTAATGGGATCAGGAACGGAAGCTGGAAGAGCATTTATGAGGCAGGCTCAAGAAGAGTTTGAGAATGCTACTCCTGAACAACAACGTGCAATGCAACCTGCGATTGATGAAATCTTTGATGAATCAGTTGCAATCCAACAAGCAGGTTCGGATGATTTGAAAAATCAATCATCAGCAAAAGGAGTAGAGCAACAAGTAACTCCTGTTGCAGAAGAGGTAACACCTGCTGTAGAAGAAGCCGCGCCGGTCACGGCTGCTGAAGAGGTAGCACCCATTGCTGAACCAGTAGCACCTATTAAATATGACGTAACTAATGTAAACGGAGTTGATGTAATCAATACAGGGAATAATTACATTGATGGGTGGGAAGAATACAGAACACCCGTAAGCAATCTTTCTGACAATGATTTCATTGAAGGAAAGATTATGGATCTTGAATATGAATTAGAAGATGCTCTTAACACAATCAAAAGAAGAGAGGAGGAGATAAAAGAAGATAAGTCTAAATCAACTTTTTTTAACTCAAGAAAGTATCAAATTAGATATTCCGAAAGAAGCATTGAGAGAAACAAAAATGAAATAGCCAAGATAAACGAGGCAATTTCGTTTTTTGAATATCATAAAAATAAGAATCAAGGTGTCCCAAAAATTGAAGTAGCACCTGTTGTAGAAGCCGCGCCCGTAGTCACACCGGAAGCACAAGGTGAACTCGATGCCCTCACCCAACGCGCCGATGAAATCACGGCCATACTGCGTGAAGACAACGCCACCAAACAAGCAACGGGTAAAGGTCAACTCACAAGGACTGAGCGCGATAAACTTGTCAATGAGGTATCGGATATAAACCGTCAAATACAAGAGGCTCAGAGAACTCAAGCGCCTGTTACGCCACCTGTCCAGATGGCACCAACGGCGCCGATAGAAGTAGCACCTCTGAATCTTGAGGATTTGGATTTGGCAGGCGACTTGGCCTCACAACTTGAACAACAAACAACACCACAGGAGGTACAACGTGATCAGGAAGACATCCAAAGGCTACCAAGTGAAGAGCGGATCGGGCAAGAACCTGTCCAAGCCGAACCTATCGAAGGCGCAGGCAGAGAAGCGGTTGCGCCAGGTGGAATGGTTCAAGAACAAGGGCAAGAAGTAGCACCTGTAGCGAGGACTGAAGCCGGCTCAAAAAGAGCATACGATTTCGACGACACCCTTTACGATCCGAAGACAAAGAAACTTACACCACTTGGTGAAGAAGTTAAGGCGAGGATCGCCGCCGGTGAGGACGTCACCATCGTTACCGCACGTAACTCAAGACAGACAGGTGATATCACCAAGGCACTCGGAATATCGAAAGGTAAGATTCAAGCCACGGGTAGCGAAGCGAAGAAAGGTGAAGTCCTTGATAAACTCGGCATTGACCGCAACGATTACTACGACGCGGACCAAGCCAAGATGCAGGCTATCCAAACAAAGGCAGAACCAGTTGCTGAGGTTGAGACTATCGTCGAAGAACCTGCCGTAACTCCGGAGGTAAAAGCTCCTGCAACTAAACCAACAGCCGAAGCCCCTGCTCAGAAACCCAAACTCATCCAAATAGCAAATCCTTTAAGTCAATCCGAGAAGGATGCAATCAAAAAAGGATTTACAGTCAATCAGGCTTATGTCATTGAGGATGCTATGAAGCAGCCAATTGGCAAAAAGGATAAAAAAAGCCAGTATGAAAAGGCGATTTTGCTTGGTGAAATGACATACGACCAGGCAAAGGCTGCGATTGAAAGTATTGGCATGGTTGTTCCTGATTATATTGAGCGACTAAATCCAAATAAGACCGTTGCACAGCCTGCTCAAGAGGCCGCTACGATGCAACCAGTAACTGCGGAGCAGAAGGCGGCTGTCATAACCGGAGATGAGATTTCATTTAACTACAAATCACCTATCGGTGGTGAACCCATTCAGTACACAGGTAAGGTAGTAAGCGAAGGCAAGGACGCTACAACAGGTCTTCGTAAGTTGTTCGTAGAAACAGAAGTCGAAGGAACCGTAGAACGTCTCCCTGTTTTTGAAAGAGACATCGTCGCCAAGAAGACGGCAGAACCTGCTGTTGAAGCCGCCGCTCCAAAAACTGCTAAACCAACCGATAGGAAAAAAGCATCATCAAAAGGCATCAGGTTTGAAAAGGGCAAAAAACTAACAAAGGAAGAAAAGAAGGAGGTTTACAGAACAATAACGGATTCATATAAGGAGCTTGATCGCCCGTGGGAGCTTGAAACAAGATTTTCGGAATCATCTGGTAGGGATTATGAAGCCCGTGTATGGATAGGAGAGCCAAAGGATTACATGGTTAAATCTGACGTGACCGGAAGACTGCTCAGGTATTACATAATAATGCCAGACGGGACTATTGCTCACCCGACAGAAGTGTTTCCTAACGTATCGTCTTCTGAAATGAAGATGGTTCAGGACAACATTGAAAGCCATGATGCAGAGGCATCAAGGAAAATGGACAATATGGTATCTCAGCTTGACAAGTCTGGAGAAACCGACAAGGTAGTAAAGGCTATCGACAAGGCCATAGAAAATGGTGCTGTATTTGAAAAGCAGTATGATGGCAATGATAAAGGTAAAAGGGATGCTGATGTTCGGCTTAGATTCCCAAATGGCAGGTCTCAATCAATCGCAGAGTACGTAATAAGAACAACTGGCAGTCTTCTCGGTATAACGGAATCAGAATTGGCCGAACACAGGACAGGAGAAAAGGTAAACCCGATCTTAAATAGGCAACCAGACTGGGAGCAATTCCACGCAAATCAAAAAGCCGCCGCTCCGAAAGCAGAAACGAAGCCAAAAGCAAAACAACCTGTTCTCGCCAAGAAGCCTGCTGGCGCAGTTGAAGTTACCAATACATCCAATCCAAAAACGGAAGAGAAAAGCTCGCTTGTGGCCGCTGGATTGACGGAGCAGCAACTTGAGGAATGGAAGAAGGCTAACAAGGTACAGCAACGTAAAAGCCGCCTTGAACAAGTTCAGGAAGCCGTCAATAAGTTGCTGTCTGGGGAGATGTCTTTTAGGGAATACCTTCCGATAGCGAGGGAGGCCATGAAGACAGAGGTGATGAAGGCGTTGCCTAAGCCTGCATCGCTGAGAGATGTCGCTGCGGCGATCGACAAGTCCAAACGTGCCATCGGGATTGTCGGCCTTAACAAGTTCATACAGCCAGGAACAAGGGTCGGTCTTCGCCTTGACATACCCGCGTTCGACAATTACGGGAAAAAGGTTGTAGCGATCCACCCGGCTGGAAAAGATGCAGCAATCGGATATAGCAACGTGGCATCTGCAAGGAACGTCACGTTTCAGACGAAAGTAAGAACTGCGGCTAAGATTGCGTCAGGCCAAACCACAAAAGAACCATTTGCGAAGGCAGAAGGAGAGTGGATCGGCGAGACACAAGAAAGCCTTATGGCAAGAGCCGAGGAAGCCATGACCTCACCTGATTGGGTACAGGTAAGTATGAACCCATTCAAGCATAGTTTTTTCTTTGACCGTGCTGATGGTAACCCGGTTATATCCGCCGATGAGGTTATTCAAATCGGAAATCTTTTGCTTGCGAAGAACCCGGTCAAATTGGATTTGGCAACGGATGCTGGCATGAAGCAATTCCGTGACAAGTTCAGTTACACCACAAAGGATGGAGTCACATTCCAATTCAGACAAGGTGAAGTAACGGGAGCAGAAGTATCCAAAGAGAAAGCCGCTGAACGTGTCAAGCGTATCAAGGACTTCTTTAAAAACTCAGGTATTGAAGTCAATGAAGTCACGAGTGCTGAAATGTCTGACATTGTCGGCAAAGACAAAGACGGCAAGAAAATCGGTGGCGTGTTCTTCTCTTCAGAAGGGAAGATTTATTTAAACACGGATCAGGTAGGCGCAAAAGATGTAATCGGTGACATCATTGCGTTCCATGAAGCCACGCACCCTGTTGTTAATATCATCAGGAACACGAATCCGAAGTTGTACGATGCCATCGTCAAGACAATCAATAGCGAGGCTAAGACAAATCCGGAAGTAGCAAAGGCTGTTGATGATGTAAAGAAAGCTAATGAAGGTAATAGTAAAGAAACGATAGAGGACGAAACTGTCGTTGAGGTTTTGGCCAGAATCGCCGCCGGTGAAATCGATTCATCTAAATTCAGTAAGCCATTTAAAGATAAGCTTATTGATTTCATGAATATGGTTGCTAACATGCTCGGCCTTCCGAACATATCCAAAACCAGCACCAATTCTGAGTTCAAGAAATTCGCTGACAAACTTTCAACTGCACTTAACACGGCAGAGGGCAACATTGCGGACGTGGTCGGCGAAGAACAAGTAAGAGAAACACAAGGCAAAGATGTAGCTGTTACAAGTGAAGTTATTGCACGTCAAGAGCGTACAATAAAAGATAAGGTTAGAAGCCTTCTTGGAATTAAAGGAACAAACATTGAAAAAAAGCTTGATGATCAGGAATTCATAAGCAGTATAACTCCAGTTTCAAAAGCAGACTTAATAGCTGGTGAAGCAGCAATAAGAGATATTTATGCGAGGCTTGCTGAAAGGACTGGGGTATCAATTCCAAAAATAGACCTGTCAAACGCCACGGTTGATACACCTGTGGCCGTCCTAATTGCCGATCCACTCATCGAGTCGATTTACGATGATGCACCTAATTCTCTGTACCAAAAGTTAAGAAGGGAATTGATGGTAGGATATGGTAAAGAAGTATTCGACAGGGTGTCAAATGACCTTGAAAGCAAACGTAAAGGAGAAGAAGCACAAGTAAACCTGGTCACGAAGGAAAGGGAGGCGTTGAAGGTACTTCTTGCTGAGGTTACAGGCAAAAAGATAAAAGATACTTTAGAAACAAAGAATCTTATATCCTTGCTAAAAGACCTGCTGAAAAATATGACCGAACAAATGAGGTCTCTTTTCAGCGCAAAAGAAATTGATGTTACAAAGTTGAATTCCGACATGACGCTAAATGATCTTGCGACATTGTTGGCATATAGGAATAATAAAATTCTGATTAGACCGAATAGTGTTGTTGAATACACAACACCTGACGGTAAAAAGTTTTTGTCATACAAAGAAGCAAGTAATCACATTACCGAAGTTTACCTTAAAGCTTTGGATGGAGTTGCAGAAGGCAATATTAAAAAGGCAACTATTGATGATGCAAAGGATTTTGTTCAAAAACAAGTTGCTGCATACAATGAAGTAGAATCAAAACGAATTAAACTTGATAGCGAGTTTGATAGTACAGCTAAAAGGCTAAATGAAACATATTACAGCATGCTTGAATCTTTTGAAGGCGAAAGATCTGTGTATGATTCATTCGGACGTCCTATAGGACCTACAAAAGAATTTAGCGAATTTTCAAAAGAAGTTTCAAGGATTTTTGAGCCAATAAACACATACATTTATAAGCGAGCAAGGCTATTAACTGAAGAAAAGAATTTGCTTGCTGAAATTGTTTCAATTGAAAATATAATAGATAAAAATGCAAAATACGAACAGAGAAAGAAAGCTGTTGAAAAATGGATAAATGATAATGATATAGTATATAATCCTGAAGAGGTTTATTCAAGAGGTGAATCCTTCGTTTCTGTCGTAGGTGCTTACGCATCAGTTGACAAAAAAGCTTTATTGCAGAATATCCTTTATAACATAGAAGCAAATAAACTTGCAGATTCTGATTTTATAGTTTCAGCCGCAACCGCTAAAGCTGATGCTCCTGTTACAATAGGTGGTACTAAAGGAGACCTTGTCATCCGTATGTATCCAAGCCCAAGTGACATAAAGTGGGCGTCTTCAGCAGATGTTGGTAGTGGTAGTATAATGGATATTCCTTATGCGTTCGCACCAGACCGGAAAAAAGAGAGCGTTGGAATTTCATATGACAAATACCCACTTGAGGCAAATAGAACAATATCAAATATGTCTCCAAACTTGGCAGACATTATTGAAGGGAGAAAAGAATATCATAATGAACTTGGAATTGCGCTAAAAAATAACAACTGGCGTCTTGAATACAGCGAAAATCTTAGCGTTGCGGAAAGGAATTTAGTTGATGCAATCAACGCTGAACTTGATAAGAAATATGGTGCAATAGAAAAACCTACAATAAGCACAAACAACCCTATTGCTCCTGTAAAGACAAAAGAAAACACTACATCCTACGATGAAATTGTTGCATCAATTCCTGTAGAAGAATCACTGGACATTGTAAAAAAAGGATTGGATATTCTTGCCGCAAGAGATTTGGCTCGTAAATATCCAAGGGCGTTCATTACAAGTAGGGTTACTACACCAGAAGCAATTGCAGAAGAAAGAGCAAAGAGTGATACTGTCCCATCATCTCTTCGTGATTACAAGAACATCAAAAAACTTGAGGAAGCAGTTAAAGCATCTCCTCAGTCAGATGTGAGGGCCGCCCTTGACAAGATGAAAAATGCTTGGGCAGATTGGCTTGGAGGTGGTATGGGTGCAATGGCGGATCCCAAGGAAGAGGCGAGGAAACTTGCTGCTGCCATCGACGCCACATTGAACTTAGGTGCAGAATTGATAAAATTTGGCGTTACGGATTTGGCTGAGTGGTCCAAGCGAGTGAAGGACCTTGTCAAAGGAACCGGCTCAACGTGGATGGATACCGTCAGCGATGCGTTCGTTGAGAAGATGTACAATGAATCTAAAAGGCGTGCTGAAGAAGGAGTCAAACCAACCCAGGCACCGGCTAAAGAAACCGAAGAAGAGAAAGCACCAGAAGGACAGAAGGTACGCAAAGCCTATAAATCTGCAAAAGAAAAAGGCGGTATTGATATTGATGAAGTATTGGCAGAGCAGGATAAATTCTATCCTCCACGTAAAATTGCTGATGTAACCGAGTACGCCAAACAATTCATCAAGGAGAAAGGTACGCAGGGTGTAATTGAATACCTGCGTAGTGGTACGACTGATTTTGATACTGCCGTAATAGCCGGCAAGGAACTTCTGAAATATTGGCATAACCAAGCCAAGACAACATCCGATCCTAAAGCGAAAGCTGAAGCGTTGAGGAATGCCGCAGATGTTGCGAGCGAATTGTTCCAACTCGGATCACGTTTGGGACAGGGCGTCAATGCGTATAAAGGTTACGCAGAAGGCATGATGTTGTTCGGCCCTGAGTTCATGTTGAAATTCGCCACAAAACGTGTGGCAGAGGTACGTAAGAAAATACTTGGCAGAACAGAAAAGATAGACCAAGCAGCAGCTGAATCAATCAATGAAGGTACGGATGATGCAAAAAATATTGCTATCAATTCCAACTCCGTCACAAATGCAATCGACGAGGCTATCAACGAATCAAAGCCTGAAACCATTTTAGGACTTACCAAAGAACAGATAAGGGCAAGGCAAGCCAAAGCTCTTGCAAAGGCGAGAGCCGCGTTCAAAGGTGGGGAATTGTTAACGGGTGCAGACATAAGACCGTTGCTTGATGCGGTTGCCGCAGTTGCGGAGTATGGCTTCTATCTCGCGGCGGAAGGTGTTGTTAATTTCAAGACATGGTCTGCAAGGATTAAAAAAGAAATCCCAAATATCACAGATGATATTCTACAGAAGGCTTGGCAAACCGAGTATGAAGGTATCACACCGGAGATGATGGCCGCTAAGATATCCGCAACAGATAAACTGAGCGGAATCATGGCTGACAAAAAAGACAAGGCATCCGATCCATTGCGCCAAGTTGCCGACATCGTTAGGAAAAAAATCAAAGGCAGGACTAAGTCTGAACCTAAATCACCAACGGCTCAACTTGCAGAAGCAGTAACCAATGCGGAGAGATATGCCGACGCATGGAACACGGCAAGGGCTGAAGTGATTAACAAAATCCAGAACGGTCCCGGAACTGATTCTGAAAAGCAAAGTAAGATAGATGCCCTTAACAATGCATTGGATGAAGCAATCGGGCAACCTTTCAGCGACAGCCTTGTAAAGAAGGCCATCAAGAAAGAAATGGAAGCGCGTAATCAGACAATGAAAGATGTCTTAAAAGATTACGACCTCGCTAAAATGACCGCCGATGAGGTGGCAAAAAAGATTGCCGAGGATACCGGTCTTGCTGAAGAGCAAGCCAAGAAAGTTGCCGATGCTGTAAAGAAAGAATTCGACAACAACATAAAGAAAGCACGCAGGGCTGCATTGCTGAGAAACCTTGGTGCTGAAGGCAAGATTTATTTTGACTTCGTTGACAAGGTAGGAGAAAAGATATCTCCGGATGAATGGAACAAATACTTGGCTGAAAAATATAAGTTGCCAACGCTCGATGATGAGACAATCCAACAACTGAATGATGTTGCCGAACAAGCGGCAAGTCTACCTGAAGGATCATACGTGCAATCTAAAACCGGTGCTGAAGCCATGAAGATTTTGGCTGACATAAACGGTATAGATAAGGCCGGATTGTTTTGGGATTTGCATTACGCTAAAATGTTAGGGTCTTTTAAAACCCACGCAAGAAACATAATTGGAAACTTTTACAACGCCGTTACCGAGATCGGTATTACTGGCATTGAGCAACTGATTCGTAACGGAGATTTTTTTGCAGGGTTCAACTCTGCTATGGGATTCTTGAATGCCGCCGCTACGATGGGTCAATTGATGTCACGTGAAGTTGCGGCTACAGGAATTGTTGTGAAAGGAAGCAAGTTTGAGGCACCAGGAACTATTGAGTCAATTCGTAAAGGTCAAAACATATTCAAATGGGCTGGAACTCCTGGTCAGAAAGCAACTCAGATGTTGACATACGCGAAGTATGTTGGCAGAGCATTGGCCGCAGAAGACGCGTTCTTTTTCCAAGCTTCGAGGGGTATGAGAATGAGGGAGATAATCCGGGAAGAGGTCATTAAAAACAATAAACTACTCGGATTGAAAAAATCCCAAAAGCAAATTTGGAAAGAGGTAAACGATATCCTGTACGGAACAAAGGCAGAACAAGCCGCCGCTAAAAGAACAGTAGAATACGAAGCCCAAAAATTCGGTTATACAAAACGGGAGAAGGCTCTACGTTATTATGAAATAATGGAAGAGCGTATTCCATCCAAAGTAAAAGGTGAAGGTGAAAGGGTAGGTGCATTCATTTCGTACAACTACAAACCTGTAGGTATCCTTGGCGGATTGTCTGAAATGATTTCAAACTTCAAGGCAAAAAATTCAAGGAACAAATTGTTGAACCTTATCATCCCATTCACGAGGGTCCCTGCCAACGTATTGAATCAGCAATTGTCATTCACTCCTGTAGGTGTATTGAGGGCAATGACAAAATCAGGAAGGGCTGAATTTGACCTGATCACTTCCGAGCAACGCAATAGGGAATTGATTAAAGGCGTACTCGGAACCACAATGATGACAATGGCTATGTATCCTTTGATTGCTGAGTTCTTATTGGGAGAGCGTGATGATGAGGATAAAGAAAAATTCTCATTCAAGGTTCATGGTCCTGGACCTAAAAATTATGACATGAGGGTCTTGATGGAGTCACAAGGTTGGATGCCGTATTCAGTTGAACTTACCATCAATGGTAAAACAACCTTTATTCCCTATCAACAATCTCCATTCGCATTGCCACTTACAATTGCAGGTACGCTGAAAGATACATTCGCATCCGGCAATTTTTCTCAAAAAGAATATTCTGATATTGCATGGCATGTTGCTGCTAAAGCAATGGCATCTGTATCTGATAGGTCATTCCTGTCAGGTCTTGGAGACGCATTTGAAATTCTATCCGGTGATGAAAGAGCTGGTAAAAAATTGGAACGGATGTTTATTAGGTCAACTAATCCGATGCCAAACTTTGTTCCAGAAATAGCCGGTTGGGTTGATGGATTGCTTGGGGATAAGGATGAATTAAAATATAAACCCACCGATTTCGGTAGTGAGTATATCAAAAACCTTCCAGTAGTTAGAGATATGTATGGGTTGAAACCAGACCTCGATGTATTCGGGAGGCCGATTAAAAACACAAGTTCAAGTCCTTTCTCTCTAATTGCGCGTGAAAAGACACCTGATACGGTTGTTGATTTCATGGTTGAGAATGGTCTTAGCATTGAGAAGCCAGGCCAAACAACAAAAATAAACGGGGAGTTGGCTACGGAAGATCAGCTTAGACGTATCGTCGAATTATCTGGGCCTAAGATTTACAAATCTATTCAATTCTCTATTCCTTCTTTAAGAATGTACCAAGATAAAGACCTAATGCAAAAACACATCAATGCTATTCGTACCAATTTTATAGATGAAGCCAAATATCAAGTTTACTTGGAGTATAAGTGATTTACAAAATATTATCTTTGTGTCATGGCATCAATTGAAAGAAATGCGAGTATGATACCCGTCGTCATCACGGACATTGACGGGCCTCATAATCTATTCGCCGGGCAAAACTATACGTGTCTAACACCGCCTCCTGCGGTGGTGAACGATACGGATGGGCCTCACAATCTATCATCCGGTCAGACCTACACATGTCTTCCTTGCCCACCTGCATCCGCGACTACGACATTGAATTTCGGAGTTGGGTTGCAGAATGTAATCTTCCAAAGGATGAGCATGCAGGGAA
>Ga0315901_10002980_pt1 | contig 22452 bp, 33 predicted proteins | sample LakEriMetagenome_10_FD_203761 | JGI IMG/M metagenome (GOLD analysis project Ga0315901, IMG submission 203761) | Freshwater fungal communities from buoy surface, Lake Erie, Ohio, United States - Buoy 2 MA116 | ecosystem: Environmental > Aquatic > Freshwater > Lake | place: USA: Lake Erie, Ohio... | reverse complement strand
AACGCTTGCAGTCTGCTCCGGTATAACGAGCCATTTATTCTCTTCCTTCCTTAAACTCGACGTGGTTTCGGTGGGCGGCAGCCGTTGTGTGGAGCTGGAGTGACATCAGAGATGGCTCCAACTTCTAGGCCTGCTGCTTGCAATGAACGGATTGCAGTTTCGCGTCCGGAACCTGGTCCCTTTACGAAAACATCTACCTTCTTGAGGCCATGCTCCTGCGCGCGACGAGCTGCTGCTTCTGCTGCAAGCTGTGCTGCGAATGGAGTTGACTTACGTGAGCCCTTGAAACCAACTTGGCCAGAAGATGACCAAGAGATAACAGCGCCAGATGGGTCTGTGATTGAGATGATGGTGTTGTTGAAGGTCGACTTAATGAAAGCCTTACCAACAGCAACGTTCTTCTTCTCTTTCTTACGAATCTTTACCTTGCCTTTTGCTGCGGCAGCGGTCTTTGACTTAGGAGCGGCCATTACTTAGTCACCTTCTTCTTACCTGCAATTGCTTTACGAGGACCCTTACGCGTACGTGCGTTGGTATGTGTGCGCTGACCACGTACAGGAAGTCCCTTACGGTGACGAATACCTTGGTAGCTCTGAATTTCAACTTTACGACGAATGTCGCCAGCGATTTCGCGGCGAAGATCGCCCTCAATCTTGTAATTGGCTTCGATGTATTCACGAAGCTGTGCGAGTTCTGCTTCTTGCAGATCCTTTACGCGAGTATCTGGGCTGATGCCAGTTGCTGCGAGTACTTCATGGGAACGGGTAAGACCCATTCCGAAAATATAGGTAAGTGCAATCTCAACGCGCTTTTCGCGTGGGAGATCGACACCAACAAGACGTGCCATTTTTTCAACCGATCTGTATCCGGAGGTCCTCCGCAATGTTTCTCACCACTAATTGATCTCAAATAGTTGAAACCAATTAGATGTTGAGTCTCAGCCTGCCGGTCCGAGAGTCTTAAGTAATTTCTTACTTAAGTCACATCACGCGTACTTGTAGTGCTTATCTACTGGGGATTAGCCCTTACGAATTAACCCTGACGTTGCTTGTGACGGAGGTTTTCGCAAATGACCATGACGCGACCCTTGCGGCGAATGACTTTGCACTTATCGCAAATCTTCTTCACGCTTGGATTAACCTTCATAGTCGTGCTCCCTCTGTTACTTGTAACGATAGATAATTCGACCTCTTGTGAGGTCATATGGACTTAGTTCTACGATCACACGATCACCAGGAAGAATACGGATGTAGTTCTTTCGCATCTTTCCACTGATGTGTGCCAAGATCTTGTGTCCATTTGTTAGTTCAACGCGAAACATTGCGTTAGGTAGAGCTTCAGCTACAACGCCTTCAATTTCGATGGCGCCATCTTTGCTAGCCAAAAATTTACCTTCTTCTCTGTTATCTCATAAAACGAACATGGTTGGACCAGCCTGAAATCCTGTGGATTCTCGTCTGGACCGAAGGGTGAGTCTAAGGCAGAGGGCCCATATAAGGGAAATCGGCCTCTTATAACTCCGACGCTCCTGAAAACGCACTATTACTCGGCCTCAACACGCGGGCGAGTTCTGGCAATGAGCCCCTCAGGCGCTCTTTTTAAAGCCCGTCGGACAGGTGGGCTTGGGGGCTTTTACCTTCTTAACTGTCTTCCCCTTTGTGCAAGTGATCGTCACTTTCTTGACGACTGGTTTGGCCGTTGCCACTGGTGATGGAGTCGGTGCTGGGGTTTGAGTCGGTGCTGGGGTTTGGGTCGGTGTAACGAGAACAGGCTCGGGAGCTTTCTGAGTAAGTTTGGCAGAGATCGTTGGCGATGAATATGTAAAGCCATTTGCCGAAAGACTTAGCCATCCAGCGGACTCATTCACTGTTTGAGTTGCAACCTGCATCGAGCCATCCTCGGCAACAATGGAGATACTTCCTTGTATAGGACTTTCGGTGAATCCATAAATACATCTCGCTATGCTGGCACGAATCTTAAGATCGTAGGTTCCTCTAAAAATTTCACCTTTTGCTGTGTGGTGTGGAGCGATCACTTTGTAATCAAGTGATTGAAGTTCCCTGTTAAATGCTGGAGGTCCCGCTGAATAAGCGGCGGCGTTAGTGGTAACAAAGCCAACGAGATCATCTGCATCCTTTATGCACGCATTTGCATTCGCTAGCTCTCCTCTTGAAAGAGTATTAAATGTCCATGTAGATAATGTGGCGCTCGCTTTATCCTTAATCTGAGGAATCCACAGTGCAAGAGTCTCCATTGAGCTCTGCCCGGACGTTGAGATTATCTCTTGAAAATTTCCGGTAGCAAGTGCCTTTTTATCGTGGTGTCCCTGGCCTCCTTGTACTTTCCCATCGAGGATGTACTTTTGAATTTCAGGAGTGAGGTTCTCCCATCGATACCACTCACCTACCACTGGAACCGAAACTGGAGAAGCTGATACTTCGATGATCTGTCCTTCTCTGCTATCCGTAGAGATGCTGACATCGGGATTAAAGATTCGACCATGGAGCCAACCTGATAGCTTCTGCTGTAATCGAATTTTTACACCGAAGGTATATCCCTTTGGGAATGGCTGGCGCTTTGCGCAACTACCAGTATCAATCATTGCGCAGTATCGCCATTCATCGACGGAATCATGACGTACACCGACATTAGCTCCTGGAGAAGTTTCAGTAGAGTCCTGTGCAATTTGACGTACATAGCGGCCATCGATGAGGGTAACGGGCGAGACACTTACAGTCAGTGAATGCATTACAAACTTTTCATCCGCCACTTTTTGATTTGGCTTTTTCTCAAGAAAACTCGATGTAAATGCCTGAACAATGTAGCTACTTCCCCCACCACCATGTTCAGCGCCAGGAATCTGCCAAATCGTAGGTGCGCCACCCGTTGGAAGATTGATCGCGTCGTTGCCTTTGAAATCTAGAGGAGCATAGGGTGGGTATGGAGCTGGATTAAATCCCCATAGCCGAAGACCAGATGGGTCCGTTGCATAAAAGTTCTCGATGCAATTAGTGGGGATTTCAATTGAGCATGGCTGTAAAAATGCATTAGCGGCGATGTGAGTGAGTTCAATGCACTTTGGAGATTCAAGGTTCGCGCAGTGATAAGCGGGGTTGGAAGTCGCCGACTGAACGCCGCCGCGAGCTAAGAGTCGTGATGGTTCTCGATTAAGTGTGGAATTATCAGAGAGAAATAGAGAACGCCATCCATCTCCTTGTGGAAAGGCCGCCGGGGTCCACCACTCATCTGGAATTTCGGCTGCTGAAACTGGTGAGAGTGCGGATAAGAGAAACACTCCCCCCAGCAGCGCCGAAATCAGTTTTCTCATAATTACTTCTTCTTATATCCCCTCGGGCACATTGGCTTTACAGCCGTAATCTTCTTCACCGATTTACCCATCGTGCAGGTAATCGTAGTCTTGTTAAGCATTTTTGTTGCCGGCTTCCAATCCTTCTTTAATGAGATTTTTAGCTTTGGACGTGAGTAATGGAATCCTGAGATATCAATAATGATTTTACCGTTTCTCACACCGATAGTTGATACCAGATTGTTCCCCTCGTTGACCGCAGTAATGATCTGGACATTGAGTGCCTTGACCGCATCGTTGGCGTTCTCAAGCCCCCACAGAAGTTTGGCATCTGCAGCAGGAATGACTGCCTTATAGAAACCGTAGTTCAGGGTGGTTCCATCGGGTGCAAAGTGTGGCGCAGCAGCTGTGAAGGTGAATTCCTTATCTACTGAATTCCAAAGTGGGGTACTGAGATCGCAGACACCGTTAGAGGAAACAACCATGTCACCGGTCAGACCATCAACTCCGAAGGCAGATTGTCCATCATTATTAATAAAGAGGATTGCCTGAAGCTGGCGAACAATCGCTCGAGCTACACCAGTTTCACCAGAGCAATCCGCTGACTTTCCGGCCAGCGGAACAGCGACTGGGCTACCGGTAAATTTAATCGTTGACTGGCTATTTGCAGTGCTGTAATCACCAGTGAAGTTGGTACCCACACCAACTAATACACCTGGTTTGACCTCACCCGTCTTCACCTTTACTTCAATCGTTAAATCAGAATCCAAATTTGCGGGAAAACTCGAATTCGCTGACTGTGTTGCAACATTTACCTTATTGGTACTCGATGTAATTGTTGGAAGAACATTGATAAAGATGTGATTCACAAATTCATTAGCTGTCTTTGCCTCAACATAGAGGCCGCCATAACCAAGTTGATCAAGACCTTCTTTAGACCAATCAGTACTTGTCCAACGTCCTGGTATGGCGCGTCCTGTTGAAAGAGTCGGGATAGTCACTGTTGGAACACTTGCAGTAGGGGTTTCAGATGTCACAGTCGATGTATCTGTAACTACGGTCGATGTATCTGTAACGACTGTCGCTGTATCCACCGGAGTGCTAGACACACCATCTGCAACCCAGGTCAACGCAATCGTGTTTCCTGTAACAGTTGTTACCGAAATAGATTCAACGCAATAAACAGTCCGTGACTGTGTACACACCGGCCACGAGCTCTTCGGCACATTAATCGCAGCGTTTGCTACCGGCGCTAGTGTTGCGAAAAGGCTCGCGATTAAGGCAAAAGCGCTTGTTCCTGCAATCAGTCTCTTTTTCATACTTCCCCCTGAATAATAGATCCACATCCGTGGGTCAGCCATCTCTGGCTCTATCTCTCTCACCGCTTCTTCCTTCCCAATTTATGCGCTACAGGAGAATTACTCTTGGAATTGTCTGGTCATGATCTCAGCGTGACTGCGATAGGTACCAATTCCACTGCCAGTCGAACTCGGTTTCTGGGATGAGCGAGTATTGGAACTCCTCGAAGGTGTAGACCAACTCCGCATACCCCCCAGGCAAGACCGCGGTTGGACGAGAATCGCTCACCATGGGTGAGTGATCGGCAAAGATTGCAAGGGAAGGGGAAGTTGAGATCAAATCTTTAGTGCGATTTTCAAATGAAATCTGCCACGTAATCGGACATTGATATTCACCGCAACGCTCCCAAGAAATCTTTAAACCAACTGCTGTCAATCCGCCCAGAGTGTCACCTAGTCCGCCCGCACCACTGATTGCTCCGAGATCACCAACAGATGGCTCCCATTCAATTGGATAATCAGAGACGAGGCCAACAATTTCAGGTCGTGTGACCGCATTTGATCCACTATCAGTGGATGAACCAGAGCTCTGTGTTGCAACATTTGGCCGAGCAATCTCATAAATACCAATACTGCCAAGTGCGATGGCGGCAACACCAAGGAGGGCAGTAAGTGCACGAATAATTCGTTGACGACGAACACGGGCGATGATCACTGGGGCGAGATCTACATTTTCAAGATGCCCAAGTGACATCCATTGAATTTCGCGCTTAATCAGAGGATCGATATCACTCATTATTTTCCACCACCTCTGCTACGACTGTCTCAATTTCATTCTCGGATTCACTCTCGAACCGAGTTTTATTGGTTAACTCTCTACCTGTAGAACGCTCGAGTTCTGGCGTTAATTCCACATAGGCTGCAACCGCTGCCTTGCCGCGCGCAAAGTGGGATGCGACTGTCCCCATCGGCATCTCCATGATCTTTGCAATCTCGCGCAAATTCATGCCGTGCTCGAAGTAGAGAACCAGTACAGCGCGTTGAGAAGCGGTCAAGGATTTAAGGGCGGCTTGAACGAGCAGACGTTGGGTCACATCTTCACTCTCATCGACAAGTTGACGAATGTCGTCGGCTAAATCCCAGGTGGTCTCTTTCTCCTGTTGTTTTCGTAACCATTTGCGTCGCATATCGGCATGGCGGGAAACCATGACTCGCATCAAATATGCTTCAGGATTTTCATGTTCACGAATTTTGCTCCAACGCTTATAGACATCAGCAAGTGCTTCTTGGAGAACATCTTCAGCATTTTGAGTATCGAAGCAGATCATTTTGGCAGCGCGAAGGAATGACTTCTGGTTCTCCTGGAGCCAGAGAGTAAATTCGATCTGATCGCGCGTGCTCACGGGTCCATCTTAGAGGGTGTAAGAAATGTGAATGCCAGCAGGAGAGAGAGTCCGATAAAGACTGCCCCTGTCCCAGATCCTGTCGCCAATAGTCCAGCACCTGCAGGAACAACGAATTGGCCTAAGCGATTTCCAGTTAATCGTGTGGAGACCGCAAGTGCGCGCTCTTGCGGAATAGTCAACTGCGAAACCATCGACATCGTCAGTGGCTGACCGACTCCGAGTGAGAAACCAGCGATGGCCACGATCACTCCGAGAGTAATGGGGTTGGGTGCAAAAGCCATCGCTGCGCATGCAACTACAGAAACAACGTTACTTCCAACCAATAACTGCTTAGTCGAGAAACGCGCACTTAAACTCCCAAGAAAGTATCGTGAGGTCATCGATGTTGCAGCCCGAATCGAGATGATTACACCGATTGAAAAAGCGGAGAATTGATTTTCGCTTCCATATAGTGGAAGAAAGACAACCAAAATGTCTGCCGTTGACGAGATTGCAAGAGAAGTAAAGATCGCAGCAAACATTCCTGGCTTCTTAAGCAGCACACCAGCAGCACGAAGCGTTCCCTTATCCCCATGTTCTGCAATTACAGTGGGAGCATCTCTGCGCCACGAAATAACAGGCACCATTGCTAATGCAGATAACGCAAGAGCTAATGCAAAGGCAGCGCTAGTCGATTGTGGAATAACTCCCATTGAGCCAGCAACTAATGTCGCCAAAATTGGGCCAAGCATCTGACCCAGTGAAGCGCTAAAAGTGTACTTACCAAAGTACTCGTCATATTTATCTGTAGGACTCTTGAGCGCAACCATCGTCTGTCCACCAACCATGCATGCCAGATGAGCTAAACCTGAAAGCGCTGCACCTATTGCAACAACGATGAGAGAGTCAGCGACGATGAGTGCTACGGCTGAAACGCCAATAAAGAAGGTTCCGACAATTACAAAACGCCCCTCACCAACTCGCCCCACTATTCGACCAAAAGAGAGTGCAAGAAGAACTGGGAATAACGCGTAAATCGCAGCGATAAATCCAATGACAGTTGCTGTAGCGTCTAATTCGATTGCGCGATAAATCATCATGGGGCGAATCACGTAAATCGCACCCTGAGTGATCGCCGAACTCAATAGAAGTTTATTTGCCCAGCGCATCTCTGACACCCTTAACTAACTGATGTATCCCCGCGGACCCTACGGATTTTCCGGATGAAGCGGGTAATCAGTGGGGCGAAAAGAACAGTGAACAACACTAGGTAGAGGATCTTCGAGAGAGGTGAGGCCCACAATGTTCCATACTCTCCCCCGCTTATCTGAAGGGCGCGTCGGAATTGCAATTCAAGATTTGGACCCAGAATCAATCCCAAAATCAGTGGCGTGATGGGCATACCAAATCTGCGAAAGAGGAAGCCCAAAACACCAATTGCGATTGCCACCTGTACATCAAAGATAGACGTCTTCACCGCATATGAACCCATCAGCGCAAAGGTAACAATTCCTGCAAAAAGATATGGACGAGGAATTTGAAGAAGCTTCACCCATACGCGAACGAGTGGAAGATTGAGAATGAGTAGAAGTGTGTTTCCGATAAACAGCGATGCAATCAGCGTCCAGATAAGTGCACCATTGGTGAGGAAGAGCGTAGGTCCCGGTTGAATCTGATATGTCTGAAATGCAACAAGAATGACTGCAGCTGTTGCCGATGTTGGTAAGCCAAGTGCTAACAATGGAACAAGTGCACCAGCGGCATTGGCATTATTTGCCGCCTCCGGACCCGCAACGCCTTCAATTGCACCCTCACCAAACTCTTCAGGATGTTTAGATAACTTCTTCTCTAATGAATAACTAAGGAATGTTGGAACTTCAGAACCACCAGCAGGTACAACACCAAGTGGGAAACCTAAGAAGGTTCCGCGGATCCAAGGCTTCCACGAACGCCTCAAATCTTCACGCGTCATGAGGGCCCTGCCCTTCATAGGCAGAACTTTCCAGCCAGAATCTTTAAATCTACTTGCTAAGTAGAGCGCCTCACCGAGTGCGAAGATTGAAACAATAACTGCAACTGTTGCGATTCCCTCAAGGGCAGCGTCGCTTCCAAAGGTCATGCGCGATAGACCTGATTGTAAATCCGCGCCAACTAATCCCAATGCGAGCCCAATAGAGAGTGCTATAAATCCACGAATCTGTGAAGAACCAAGAAGAGATGAAACTGTAGTAAAGGCGACCAACATCAGGGCAACGTAATCCGCCGAACCAACCTTTACCGCCAGATCGGCGATAGAAGGTGCGGTGAAGGCGAGAATTAAAGTTGCGATTGTGCCGGCAATAAATGATCCGATTGCAGCTGTAGCAAGTGCTGCACCGGCGCGACCACGACGCGCCATTTTATTTCCTTCAAGGGCTGTGATGACAGAACCAGATTCACCTGGGGTATTGAGAAGAATTGAGGTGGTTGATCCGCCGTACATCGCACCGTAATAAATTGAGGCAAACATAATGAGCGCTGATGCCGGACTCACTGTGTACGTGATTGGCAGCAGCAATGCGATCGCTAGTGCAGGTCCAATTCCTGGAAGAACACCAACGAGGGTTCCTAGGAATGTTCCTAGAATTCCAAAACCTAGATTTGTAAGAGTAAGTGCGGCGGCAAAACCAGTAAGGAGTGAGTCTAAATTGTTCATAGTAGCCCCTTAAATATTCCAGCAGGCAGTGGCACATTCAGGAATTGGGTAAAGGCTAGATAAACCATGGTGATGAAAATTACTCCGAAGATTGCTGCACGAGCATGACGTTTATTTCCAAAAGCAACGGTGATACCAAAGAAAGTCGTAGAGGCTGCGATGACGAAGCCGGCTCGTTCAATAAGAAGTAGGAAGGCTAAGAGCGACGCGAGAACTAGACCAAATGCTTTGTAATCTGATCTCGCAATAGGTTCACCTTCGACGTGACCCTCTGGCACTGCAGCATCACCACGCAGGACATTGATAAAGAGAATGACGCTGAGCGTCATAAGCAAAGTCGCGATGCCGTATGGAAATGCCTTAGGGCTAATCGTTAAATTAAAGGCGGGCAGTTCTACGGTGTATGTATCCCACAGAACTAACGCGCCCAGAAGAAAGAGTGAGCCCACGAATGTGAGCTCACTCTTTCCGCCTTGAGGCAATTTCATTGCGATGAGTAATCTCCCTCGATTACTTAATCAGCTTGAAATCAGTGAGAACGTTGATGATTGCTGTGTTCTCTGCCTTAATCCACTTGGTAAATGCAGCACCTGATCGGTACTCATCAATCCAAGACTTCTCTACCAGGGTGTCTTTCCATGATGGAGTGGAATGTAGGGCATCAATAACCTTGACGGTATTGAGGTACTCAGCCGCGGTGAGATCTGCTGGTGCAAGAATTCCGCGCCAGTTACCGAATGTGAGGTTGATTCCCTGCTGAACAAGGGTCTTACCCTTGATCACCTTAAGTGGCTTAGGAGAGGTAACTGCGAGAACTCGCATCTTTCCTGCCGCCACGAATGAGGAGAATTCAGAAGTTCCTGAGACACCAACTGCTACGCGTCCACCGATTACATCAGGTACAAGAGATCCACCACCTGAGTAAGGAATGTAGTTGAGATCTGTTGCCTTGACGCCAACAGTTGCAGCAAGTGTTGCCACTGTTACGTGGTCTACTCCACCATAGTTACCGCCACCGATTGCAATGCCCTTAGGGTTTGCTTTGATATCGGCAAGTAGCTGATTAATGGTTCTGTACTTAGAGCTTGTTGGAACAACAAACGCCTCAGCTTCGCGCATGACTCCAGCAACTGCTGATGCTGTTGTGATGTCAAGCTTTGAACCATTTGTTGCAAGTCCACCAGGCATTGCAAATCCTGTGATGAGGAGGAGATCTTTACGATTCTTCTGATCATAGAAGTAGCCAAGCCCAAGCGGTGCATTTGAACGATAGGTGACTGTGTAATCGGTAAGAAGGCCTTCCTTCTTCATTGCCTCACCAATTGCGATTGCTGTTGTTCCGTATCCGCCACCAATATTTGATGAAGAGACGAACTCAACTGAAGCGTAAGGCTTAATATCTGGATACCACCAGCGTAGAGTTCCAGCGAATGAACCTGTTGCTACCTTGGTGCATGTTAAATCTGTTCCATTGACGCCGCGACCAACAGCTTTTTTACCGGCACGAAGACATTCGTCACCAACATTTGCTTTAAAGTCAGGCTTTGCTGCTCCGTGAGCCGATTGAACTGAAGGGGCAACCATGAGCGATGTAGCAATTGCTAGCACGCCAAATGCGATCACTTTCTTTTTCAACATAAACACTCCTTTTAAGGCGCCCCGCGAGGTCGGGCCACTGCTACACATTAAGGGCAAATCACCACAAATTGAAGAGATTATCTATAACAAATTGAAATCATTATTTACAGTTAATTCAGTAAATCGGAAACTTCTACGCCTAATGTGGCTAGCTTTGCTCGCCCACCATCGATGGCGGTGAGAGCAAATGGCTTGCCATCGGGCAAGAGAACAAAGGAGTTCTCAAAGTGCGCGCCGCGACTCTGATCATTAGAGACAACAGTCCAATCATCGGTGAGGACGTGGGTCTTTGCAGTGCCGCGAGTAATCATCGGCTCGATGGCAAGAGCCATACCGGCAACTAGTTCAGGACCGTTCCCCGGTTTTCCAAAGTTAAGAACGTGTGGCTCTTGATGCATCTCTGTGCCAATACCGTGGCCACCGTATTCGGCGAGAATTCCATACTTTCCCTGTGAATCAATATAACTTCCGATTGCATGGCTGATATCGGTCAATCGACCGCCAAGTTTTGCAGCAGCAAATCCGCGCCACATTGATTCTTCACAGACATCCATCATCTTCTGATCAGCTGGATCAACATTTCCTACACCGTATGAGAAAGCAGCATCTCCATGCCAGCCGTCGATAATTGCTCCACAATCAATTGATACAACGTCGCCATCTTCAATAATACGATCACCTGGAATCCCGTGAACGATTTCATCATTGATAGATATACAAATTGTTGCTGGATACCCGTGATAGCCAAGGAAGTTTGATGTTCCTCCCCCGCGCTTAATGTTGGCCGCTGCAATCGCATCGAGTGCATCGGTGCGCATTCCCACCTTTATTGAATCGCGCAGTAAATTCAAGGTCTGGCCGACAAGAAGTCCTGCTCGTCGCATGATCTTTAACTCATCAAGAGTTTTAATCTGAATTGCCATGTGATGCCTATTGAACGCGGCTGAGCGCATCAATAGCGCGCTGAGTAATTTCAGGGAGATCACCCAACGCACTCACTGTGATGAGCAAGCCTTCGGTGCGATAAAAATGAATGATTGGAGCTGTCTGTTCTTCATAGACAGATAGGCGGCGCGCGATTACCTCTGGCTTATCGTCTTCGCGCTGATAAAGCTCACCACCATCTACAGGGCATGTTGCTGAACCTGCGCTTGTAGATTTTCCGCAGAGGCGGCAAGTCAGGCGCGATGAAAGTCGAGCAATGATCTCTTCCGATGGAATTGAAAATTCAAGGACGGCGCTGAGTGAACTCTTCTTCTCAGCCATCATTGCGCGGAGAACTTCAGCCTGCGAAACATTGCGAGGCCATCCATCGAGAATAAATCCGTTTCGAGCATCATCTTCTTCAAGGCGGGAGCGAACCATCGCGTTGGTGATCTCATCGCTGACGAGTTCGCCGCGATCTACAAATGCTTTAGCCTCAAGACCAAGCGGAGTTCCTGCTTTCATATTGGCGCGGAAGATATCGCCAGTTGAAATGTGCGGGATTGAATAATGTGCCGAGAGAAAAGCTGCTTGTGTTCCCTTGCCAGCACCTGGTGGTCCAACCAGGACTAATCTCATTAGCGCAAGAATCCCTCATAGGAGCGTTGCTGCAATTGGCTTTCAATCTGCTTAGCGGTATCAAGACCGACACCGACAACGATCAAAATCGCAGTTCCACCGAATGGGAAGTTCTGGGAAGCGCCAAAGAGCACGAGTGCGATGATTGGGATAATCGCAACAAGTGCAAGGTAGAGCGATCCTGGCGCGATGATGCGTGAGAGGACGTATTGCAAATATTCAGATGTTGGACGTCCGGCGCGGATACCTGGAATAAATCCGCCGTACTTCTTCATATTATCTGCAACCTCATCAGGGTTAAATGTGATTGCTACATAGAAGTAGGTAAAGAAGATAATCATGCCCGCGTATAGCGTGATGTAGTAGACGTTGTCACCGTTGACCAAGTTACGTGAAATCCAGACAGCCCATGCTGACGTGCTTCCCGTAAAGTTCACGATAAGTGAAGGAATATAGAGAAGTGATGAAGCAAAGATCACTGGAATTACGCCAGCCTGGTTTACCTTGATAGGAATGTAAGTCGATGTTCCGCCGTATGACTGGCGTCCAACCATGCGCTTTGCGTACTGCACAGGAATACGACGCTGAGCCTGCTCAACGAAGACAACTGCTGCAATTACAAGAATTCCGATAAGTAGTACGAAGACGAATGTAGCAAAACCCTTCTGGATTCTGATGCTCCAGAGCTGTGTTGGGAATGTTGCTGCAATAGATGTGAAGATCAAGATTGACATTCCGTTACCGACGCCGCGATCTGTGATCAATTCACCAAGCCACATGATTACTGATGTGCCAGCTGTCATGACGACAACCATGGTCAAGATACGTCCCCATGTTGGATCAGGAATAATTGGAAGTTCACAACCAGCAATGAGGCGACCCGGGGTACGAGCAACTGCAATCAAGCCTGTTGACTGCAAAATCGCAAGACCAATAGTCAAATAACGTGTGTACTGAGTGAGCTTGGCAGTTCCTGATTGTCCCTCTTTCTTAAGAGTTTCAAAACGAGGAATAACCACGGTAAGAAGTTGAACGATGATCGATGCGGTGATGTACGGCATGATTCCAAGCGCGAAGACTGAGAGCTGAATAAGGGCTCCACCGCTAAACAAGTTAATCAAGCCAAAGAGCCCACCCTGATCTGCTCCAGCAAGACACTGCTGAACGTTGGAGTACGAGACTCCAGGTGTTGGAACTACAGAACCAAAGCGAAAGAGCGCCATGATCGAGAGAGTGAAGAAGATTTTCTTGCGCAACTCTGGAGTCTTAAAGGCCATACCAAATGCGGAAAGCATCAATCTTCTCCCTCTTTCGATTCAAGCGTCTTTAATTCGAACGTTGTGCCACCTGTTAAAGGGTAGCTGTAGATCCTCCGGCAGCGGAGATCTTGTCGATCGCCGATGATGAGAATGCATGTGCTGTAACGGTTACCTTGACAGAGATTTCTCCATTGCCAAGAACCTTTACAGGAAGGCTATCGCGCACCGCTCCAAGAGCAATAAGTGAAGCAACTGTTACATCGCCACCCTTTGGATAGAGAGCGTTGATCATTGAGACATTGACTACCTGATACTCAACGCGTGCTGGGTTTTTAAAACCACGAAGCTTAGGCAAACGCATAACGAGAGGTAGCTGACCACCTTCGAAACCTGGACGCACTGTGTTACGAGCGTGCGTTCCCTTGCCACCGCGACCTGCGGTCTTACCCTTTGATGCCTCACCGCGACCCTTACGAGTCTTAGCTTTCTTAGCACCTGGTGCTGGTCTGAGGTGATGAAGTTTTAGCGTCATCTCTACTCAACCTCCTCGATCTTAATCAAGTGGCGAGCGGCGTATGCCATGCCACGAATTTCTGGGCGATCTTCCTTAACAACAACATCGTTGATGCGCTTTAATCCAAGTGAGCGAACGCTGTTTCGGATCTCTGGCTTGTTACCAACTGTTGACTTGATCTGTGTGATCTTTAAACGTGGCATTAGGCACCAACTGTCTGTGAAGCGCGGATGATTGCAGCAGGAGCTACATCTTCGAGTGGAAGTCCACGTCGAGCTGCAATTGCTGCTGGTGACTCGAGCATCTTCAACGCTGCAACAGTGGCGTGAACCATGTTGATCGCGTTATTTGAGCCGAGAGATTTTGTAAGTACATCAGTGATTCCTGCACACTCAAGTACGGCACGAACAGGACCACCGGCAATAACTCCGGTACCTGGAGAAGCTGGGCGAAGAAGAATTACGCCTGCTGCTGTCTCGCCCTGAACTGGGTGAGGTATTGTTCCTTGAACGCGTGGGACTGTGAAGAAAGACTTCTTTGCTTCTTCGACAGCCTTTGCAATTGCTTGTGGAACTTCCTTGGACTTTCCGTATCCGATTCCAACCTGGCCGTTGCCGTCGCCGACAACTACGAGTGCTGTGAATGAGAAACGACGTCCACCCTTAACAACTTTAGATACACGGTTGATAAAGACAACGCGCTCCATGAATGGAGACTTGTCCTTTTCGCGATCATCGCGACGCTCGCGACGTTCTCCGCGTCCCTTGTTTGTAGGTGCTGCAGTTGTACCTGCATCGCTTGTTGGATTTTGGGCCATGTTAGAACTCCAATCCGTTCTCTCGTGCGCTATCTGCAAGAGCTGCAATGCGACCGTGATACTTGTTTCCTGCGCGGTCAAAGACGACGGTTGTTACGCCGGCAGCCTTTGCACGTGAGGCAATAAGTGCGCCAACAGCTTTCGACTTTGCAGTCTTATCGCCGTTATCTTTGCGAAGATCAGCTTCCATTGTTGATGCTGATGCAAGTGTGATGCCCTGAAGGTCATCGACAACCTGTACAAAGAGGTGACGTGTAGAGCGTGAGACGACTAGACGTGGACGCGCAGCGGTTCCTTGAACCTTCTTGCGTACACGGAAGTGACGACGGGCGCGAGCATTAGTTGCTGACCCCTTGCGGACTTTTACGCCGATTGCCATTACTTCTTACCAGCCTTTCCAGCCTTACGACGAACCTTCTCGCCAGCCAAACGAAGTCCCTTACCTTTGTAAGGATCTGCCTTGCGAAGCTTCTTAATCTTCGCTGCAACTTCACCAACGAGCTGCTTATCGATTCCGCTGATGTGCAACTTTGTTGGTGATTCAACCTTGTAGGTAATTCCTTCTGGAGCCAGGAATGGAACCGGGTGGCTGTATCCGAGCAAGAATTCAAGATCCTTTCCCTTTTCAGCAACGCGATAACCAACACCGACGATGTCAATTGTGAGTGTGTATCCCTCTGTCACGCCGGTAACCATGTTGGCAACCAATGTACGAGATAGACCATGAAGTGAACGTGTAGCACGCTCTTCATTTGGACGAGCGATGGTGAGAACACCACCCTCTTGTGAAACCTGAATTGGTGATGGAACTGCAAGTGAGAGAGAACCCTTAGGTCCCTTAACGCTTACTTGCTGTCCGGCAATTGAAACTTCAACGCCGCTTGGAACGGCAATTGGCATGCGACCGATACGTGACATATTCGATCACCATATGTAGGCGAGAACTTCTCCGCCTACACCCTGTTTGTTGGCTTGCTTATCAGTAAGCAATCCAGAAGAAGTTGAAATAATTGCAACGCCTAGTCCACCAAGGACCTTAGGTAGCGCTGTTGACTTTGCGTAAACGCGAAGCCCTGGCTTGCTCACGCGACGAAGTCCTGCAAGTGAACGCTCACGATTAGCACCGAACTTGAGTTCAAGAACGAGTGACTTACCTACGCCATTTGCATTATCTTCAACGCGGAAACCTCCGATGTAACCCTCTTTTTGGAGGATCTCTGCAATACGAACCTTGACCGATGACGACGGCATTGAAACCGTGTCATGGTAGGCAGAGTTCGCATTGCGCAGACGTGTCAACATGTCTGCGATTGGATCTGTCATTGTCATACGTGGCCTGTGGCCTTTCTCGAACCGGTTTCTTCACACTCTGTGAAGACCTGTTTCGTTGTAGTAATTACCAAGAAGCTTTTGTGATACCTGGAAGTTCGCCGCGGTGTGCCATTTCACGGAAACAGATACGGCAGATGCCGAATTTTTGGTAGACAGCATGTGGACGACCACAACGCTGGCAACGTGTGTAACCGCGCACCTTGAACTTTGGCTTGCGAGCAGCCTTAACCTTGAGTGATGTTTTGGCCATTCTTATGCCTCCCTGAAAGGAAAGCCGAGCTGCTTAAGTAGCGCGCGACCTTCATCATCGTTCTTAGCTGTGGTTACAAAAGTAATATCCATACCGCGTGGACGATCTACCTTGTCTTGTTCGATCTCTGGGAATACAACCTGCTCGGTAAGACCGAAGGTGTAATTACCCTTGCCATCGAATTGCTTTGGTGAAAGACCACGGAAGTCGCGGATACGTGGAAGTGAGATTGAGAGTAGGCGATCTGCAAACTCCCACATACGATCTCCACGAAGTGTGACGTGTGCACCAATTGGCATACCTTCACGCAACTTAAACTGCGCGATTGATTTGCGCGACTTGGTTACCTGTGGCTTCTGGCCTGTGATGATTGCGAGATCGCGGATTGCGCCTTCGATCAGCTTTGAATCACGAGCAGCTTCACCGACACCCATGTTGACTACAACCTTTACAAGGGTTGGAACCTGCATTGGATTGGTAAATCCGAATTCCTTGGTAAGAGCAGCCTTGATCTCGCTCTTGTAGCGAGCCTTAAGGCGAACATCTGTAGTTGTGCTCATTAGATGTCCTTTCCTGTACGACGTGAGATTCGAACGTTACGACCATCTTCTCCAACGCGTGAACCAACACGAGTTGCCTGGCCTTCGCCATCAACGACCATCACATTTGAAATATGGACTGATGCTTCAACGGTGATAATCCCGCCGACTTTGACGCCCTTGTCACCAGTTTGTTCGCGAGTGTGGCGCTTAACGCGATTAACACCCTCGATTGTGACGCGTGAACCATCAACATGGAGAACCTTGCCTGTTACGCCTTTTTCTTTTCCAGCGATAACGAGCACTGTGTCATCTTTTTTGATCTTCGGCATTAGAGCACCTCCGGAGCAAGTGAAATGATCTTCATAAACTTCTTGTCGCGAAGTTCGCGAGCAACTGGTCCGAAGATACGAGTTCCGCGAGGTTCGCCATCTGCTTTAAGGATGACTGCTGCGTTCTCATCAAAACGAATGTATGAACCGTCTGGACGACGACGTTCTTTTACTGTGCGAACGATGACAGCCTTGACGACTTCACCCTTCTTCACTGTTCCGCCAGGAATTGCATCCTTGACTGAACACACGATGATGTCTCCGATACCGGCGTAGCGACGCTTGGATCCACCGAGCACACGAATACAGAGAAGCTCTTTCGCTCCTGTGTTATCCGCGACGCGTAGGCGCGATTCTTGTTGAATCATTTTTTATTCCACCCGTCCCTTACTTAGCCTTCTCGATGATCTGGACTAAGCGCCAACGCTTTGTTGCAGACAACGGACGTGTCTCCATGATCAAAACGCGATCTCCTGTACCAGCTTCATTCTTTTCATCATGTGCCTTCAATTTGCTTGACTGGCTCATAACCTTTGAATACAGACCGTGTGAAACACGATCTGAAACCTCAACAGTGATGGTCTTATCCATCTTGTCGCTCACGACAATGCCTTCACGAGTCTTACGTGAACTGCGATCTTCAGTCTTGTCAGCCATTATGCAGCGCCTCCAATTCCTAGTTCACGTTCACGAATAATTGTGTAGATGCGAGCAATCTCTTTACGGACTGCACCGAGGCGGCCATGGCTTTCGAGTTGTCCTGTAGCAGCCTGGAAACGCAAGTTAAAGAGTTCTTCTTTACCTTCACGCAACTTCGCTGCTAGTTCATCAGCTGACAACTGGCGGAGTTCTTCTGTTGTATTCGCCATGTTTATGCCTCCTCACGCTTTACTACGCGGCACTTCATTGGGAGCTTGTGAATCGCAAGACGCATCGCCTCTGTTGCAATCGCTTCTGTAACGCCTGAAATTTCAAACATCACACGACCTGGCTTTACGTTTGCAATCCACCACTCTGGTGAACCCTTACCGGAACCCATACGAGTTTCAGCAGGCTTCTTTGTAATTGGGCGGTCTGGATAGATATTGATCCATACCTTTCCACCACGCTTGATATAACGAGTCATCGCAATACGGGCTGCCTCAATCTGACGGTTAGTTACATAGGCGGGCTCAAGAGCTTGGATACCGAAGTCACCGAATGCCACAGCTGTTCCACCCTTTGAACGCCCTGAACGGGATGGGTGATGCTGCTTACGGTGCTTGACCTTACGAGGAATTAACATTTACGCCTCGCCTCCTTCTGTAGCTGGTGCTGCAACTGGTGCGCTCTCGACAGCTGGTGCTGCTTGTGAAGTTGTTACTTCACCACGAGGTGCGCGAGGTGTACGTGGTCCGCGACGTTCTGGCTTTGGAGCGCGAGCTTCAGCAAGTGCCTTCTCTGCGCGCTCTGTACGTGAACCAATAACTTCGCCCTTGTAGATCCAGACCTTTACACCCAGGCGACCAAATGTTGTATGTGCTTCGTAGAAGCCATAATCAATATCGGCGCGAAGTGTGTGCAATGGAACGCGACCTTCACGGTAGAACTCAGAACGTGACATTTCTGCGCCACCTAGACGACCACCACACTGAACACGAATGCCCTGTGCTCCTGCCTTCATCGCTGACTGCATTGACTTCTTCATTGCGCGACGGAATGAGACACGTGCAGCAAGCTGCTCGGCGATTCCTTGTGCAACAAGTTGCGCGTCAATCTCTGGGTTCTTCACTTCAAGAATGTTGAGCTGTACTTGTTTGCCTGTGAGCTTTTCAAGCTTCTGGCGAAGGATGTCTGCTTCTTGTCCACGGCGACCGATAACGATTCCTGGACGGGCTGTATGTAGATCGATACGAACACGATCACGTGTGCGCTCGATTTCGATACGTGAAACGCCTGCGCGCTCCATACCCTTCTGCATCATGCGACGGATTTCAACATCTTCCTTCACATAATCCTTGTACAACTTATCTGCATACCAACGTGACTTGAATTCAGTTGTGATGCCGAGGCGGAACCCGTGTGGGTTAACTTTTTGACCCATTACTTGGTCGCTCCCTTCGCTGAATTCTCAGCACGCTTTGGATTACATGTCTGAACTTTTGTTGATGTGCGTGAAAGTGACTTTGAAGTCTCCTTCACATCGCTCACGGTGAGAGTGATGTGGCTTGAACGCTTCAAGATGCGGAATCCGCGACCTTGAGCACGTGGACGAAAGCGCTTCATTGTGCGGCCTTCATCGACAAGCGCTTCTACAACCCAGAGCTCTGAAGCATCGCGGATTGCAGGGTTCTTCTGCTTTGCATTTGCAATTGCAGAGTTAAGAAGTGTGTACAGATCAGCACCGGCTGACTGTGGAGCAAACTTCAAAATTGATAGGGCTTCATCAGCACGCTGTCCACGGACGAGATCGACTACACGTCGAGCTTTCTGTGGTGTGTGGCGGATGTCGCGCAAGATCGCACGAGCAACAGTTGCATCTGCCTTCGTATCAGGTGTACCAGGTGTATTAGCCACGAGTTGCTCTCCGATCATCCTTGACGTGTCCACGGAATGTACGTGTTGGTGCGAATTCACCGAGTTTGTGTCCGATCATTGCATCGGTTACAAATACTGGAACATGCTTGCGTCCGTCATGAACAGCAATTGTGTGTCCGATCATTGATGGAATGATCATCGAACGACGTGACCAGGTCTTGATCACATTCTTTGTATTGGCATCGTTTTGGGCATCGACCTTCTTGGTCAGATGTCCATCAACGAATGGACCCTTCTTGAGACTACGTGGCATTAGGGCTCCTACCGCTTCTTATTCGACTTACGACGACGGACGATCATTGAATCTGATGCTTTCTTCTTACGGGTACGTGCTTCCGGCTTACCCCATGGAGTCACTGGGTGACGTCCACCAGAGGTCTTACCTTCACCACCACCGTGTGGGTGATCAACTGGGTTCATAACAACACCGCGAACAGATGGGCGCTTGCCCTTCCAACGCATACGTCCTGCTTTTCCGTAGTTGATGTTGGACTGTTCTGCGTTTCCAACTTCACCAACAGTTGCGCGGCAACGAATATCTACGTTGCGGATTTCTCCTGAAGGCATACGTAGCTGAGCTAGTGGGCCTTCCTTTGCAACAAGCTGAACTGATGCACCTGCTGAACGAGCGATCTTCGCTCCGCCACCTGGGCGAAGTTCGATTGCGTGAACAACAGTTCCTACTGGGATGTTACGTAGAGGCAAGTTGTTTCCAGGTTTGATATCGGCCTTTGGACCGTTCTCAACTGTTGCACCTTGCTCAAGATTTACTGGAGCGATGATGTAACGCTTCTCTCCATCTGCGTAGTGAAGAAGAGCGATACGCGCTGTGCGGTTTGGGTCGTATTCGATATGAGCGACCTTTGCTGGAACGCCATCCTTATCGTTACGAGTGAAATCGATAACGCGGTAAGCACGCTTGTGACCGCCACCTTGGTGACGAACTGTGATGCGACCTGCGTTGTTACGTCCACCCTTTGAGTGCAGTGGACGAACCAATGACTTCTCAGGAGTTGTACGAGTGATCTCAGCAAAATCTGGAACGCTCGCACCGCGTTGACCCGGTGTGGTTGGCTTTAATTTACGAAGTGCCATGATGATCCTTTTCTAGAAGTCCCAATTAGTAAGGTCGCCCTTACGAAACTGGGCCTCCAAAGATGTCGATACGGTCGCCAGCGGCCACATGAACGATTGCTCGCTTTGTGTCTTTGCGCTTTCCATCACCAAAACGTGTGCGCTTATTCTTTCCTTGACGGTTCATTGTGTTCACCGAAATTACCTTTACGCCAAATACCTTCTCGACTGCAATCTTGATCTCAGTCTTGTTTGCATCTGGTGCAACGATGAATGTGTACTTATTCTCATCAAGTAGTCCGTAGCTCTTTTCAGAGACAACCGGTGCTACGAGTACGTCGCGATGATCTTTCATGCTGATACCTCACTCTCGCGTGCTACTGACTTTGCACCCTTACCTGCAGCGCGAGCCTTAAGGAAATCGTTAATCGCGCTCTCAGAGAAGACAACGTCATCGCTCTTAAGAAGGTCATAAGCGTTGAGCTGATCTGGAACGAGAAGGTGAAGGTTCTCTGCATTGCGAAGAGAACGCCATGCGGCATCTTCGCTTCGTGAAACGACGACCAAGAGATGGCGACGATCTGAGAACTGGCGAACTGCAGCAAGTGCTGCCTTCGTTGATGGCGCGCTACCGACAGAGTCGATCACGTGAATACGCTCGTTACGTGCACGATCTGAAAGGACGCCGCGAAGTGCTGCTGCGATCATCTTCTTAGGTGTGCGCTGTGCGTAATCGCGTGGACGAACTGCGTGAGCTGCTCCACCACCACGTTGCAAAGGAGCACGGATAGAACCCTGACGGGCACGTCCTGTTCCCTTTTGCTTGAAAGGCTTCTTACCTGAACCGCTTGTCTCGCCACGGTTCTTTGCCTTCTGAGTTCCCTGGCGAGCAGCAGCAAGTTGTGCTGTTACTACCTGGTGAATCAAAGGAATATTTGTCTGCGCATCAAAGATTTCTGCTGGAAGATCAACACTTCCAACTTTCTTTCCTTCTGCGTTCTTAACTTCGACTGTCAGCGCCATGGTTATGCACCTACCGTTTCAACTACTTCTACAAGTGCCTTCTTCGCAGCTGAGCGGATAAAGACAAGGCCGCCATCAGTACCAGGGAGTGATCCCTTGATGAGCAACAAGTTCTTCTCTGCATCTACTGCCTGAATAACAAGGTTCTGAGTTGTGATTTTTTCATTTCCCATGCGACCTGACATGCGCATTCCTTTGAATACGCGTCCTGGTGTTGAACATGCGCCGATTGATCCAGGCATACGGTGCTTACGATCTACACCGTGAGATGAACCAAGACCACCGAAACCGTGGCGCTTCATAACGCCTGCAGTTCCCTTACCCGTGCTTGTACCTGTTGCATCAACAATTTCGCCTGCTTCAAAGACGCTCGCGCCAAGCTCTTGTCCAACTGTGTAGTTGTTGGCTGAGAGTGTGCGTAACTCTGCAACGTGGCGACGTGGTGTCACACCAGATTTAGCAAAGTGCCCAGCTAAAGGCTTTGTTACCTTCTTTGGATCAATCGCGCCGTATGCGATCTGGATAGCTGAATAGCCATCTGTTTCTACGGTGCGGATCTGAGAAACAACACATGAATCAACTGAAACAACTGTTACAGGAATCATCTTGTTGTTGGCATCAAAGACCTGGGTCATTCCAAGTTTGGTACCGAGTACGCCCTTGATGGACGAACCGTACGACTGAGTTACTTTTGTCATTTTTCGTCCTTTCCTTAGAGCTTTATCTCGATGTCGACGCCAGCTGGCAAGTCGAGGCGCATCAATGAATCCACTGTCTTAGGAGTTGGATCGATGATGTCGATGAGGCGCTTATGTGTGCGCATCTCGAAGTGCTCGCGGCTGTCCTTAT
>Ga0315901_10002973_pt1 | contig 22489 bp, 13 predicted proteins | sample LakEriMetagenome_10_FD_203761 | JGI IMG/M metagenome (GOLD analysis project Ga0315901, IMG submission 203761) | Freshwater fungal communities from buoy surface, Lake Erie, Ohio, United States - Buoy 2 MA116 | ecosystem: Environmental > Aquatic > Freshwater > Lake | place: USA: Lake Erie, Ohio... | reverse complement strand
CTTGACGTATCAATCCAGTATAAAATTTTAGAACTTTTCAAGCGTATCCAAAAAGAAAAAAATATTAGTTTCCTTTTTATTGCTCACAATCTAGGCGTTGTAAAACAAATCGCCGATCGTGTAGCTGTTATGTATCTAGGAGAAATTGTCGAACTCGGAACCACTAACGAAATTTTTTCAAATCCATTACATCCCTACACAAAAGCTCTAATTTCATCAGCACCTATACCTGATCCTCACAAACGAAATCGAGAGAAAATATTTTTGCAAGGCGAACTTCCAAAACCAACTGAAATACCAAAAGGATGCGCTTTTCATAGCAGGTGCCCTATTGCCCAAGAGAGATGCTCACTATCTAGCCCCACTCTAGATCCCAAATCTGGTGATCATTTCGCTAGCTGTTTTTTTGTATGAATCTAAATACCGAAAGTCCCAACTCTAACTCTAGTAATCTCACCGCACTGAGCTCAATTGAGTTTGTTAATTTGTTTATTCATGAAGATAAAACTGTTTGGTTAGCTCTAGAGCAGGCTCAAACTCAAATAGCAAGAGTGATTGATAAAATCACCGAACAATTCAACAAATATGATTATTTAGCGAGCTTCAACCCTAAAAATCCTGAACTATATTACGGACCTAGAATTTTTTATGTAGGAGCTGGAACCAGTGGTAGATTAGGAGTGCTTGACGCTGTTGAATGCCTTCCAACTTTTTCAACTCATCCAGATATGATTCAAGGCATTATCGCTGGCGGTGAAACAGCGATGTTTAGAGCAATTGAAGGAGCTGAAGACAACGAACAAGAGGGCTTCGATACGATAGAATCCAAAATCACAAATCAAGATATAGTTATAGGAATTTCAGCAAGTGGCTCAGCACCTTATGTTATAGGCGCTCTAAAAGCCGCGAGGGAAAAAGGCTCTATCACTATATCAATCGCAAATAACCCATCGGCAAAAATATTTACTCTTAGTGATGAAAAAATTTTGCTGGATACTGGCTCGGAAATTTTAAGTGGAAGCACTCGTCTAAAAGCTGGAACTTCTCAAAAAATCTGCCTAAACATTATTAGTACTGGTCTGATGGTCAAGCTTGGTAAAACCTATAATAATTTAATGGTAGATCTGCAAGCCACAAATGCTAAGCTGGTTGCCCGGGCCAAAAATCTAACCCAATTAATTACCCAAGCTAGCGACAATGAAGTTAGTGAAGCGTTAATAAGTTCTAATTACCGTGTGAAGCATGCTGTTTTAAAAATTCTTAAAAATTTAAATTTTGAAGAGGCTGATTTGGCTTTAAAACGCCATAAAGGTTTCCTGGTAAACTGTATTAACGAATAATCGCGACTTGTAAAGTTCCTGTTACAATTAACATTAATGGGAAGCCAAAAAGAAATAAGAGTAAGAATTAGTTCGACTAAAAAAACCATGAAGATTACTTCAGCAATGAAGCTTGTGGCAGCGGCTAAAGTCAATAAAATGCAAAAAATCCTTATGGCTACAAGACCATACTCCCAGAAACTAGCTGATCTTTTTACGAATTTGGTTAGCTCCTTGGAACCAACTGCTTTAGAATCCAATCCCCTACTAAAATCTAAGCCTGAATCTGAAGTTAAAAATGTTCTTTTAATTGTAGTTAGCTCTGATAGAGGTCTTTGCGGTGGTTACAACGCAAACATCATTAAAGCTACTAATAAAAGAATTAAAGAACTAAAAGCTGAATCTAAAGAAGTAAGCTTGATTACTATTGGCAGAAAAGCTAAATCGAACTTCAATAAATCAATTTACAAATCTGACAATATAAAAATTCTGGAGTCTTTTGTAAATCTAAGTTCTATCCCTTCAAGCCTAGAAGCTGACTTGATTTCAAATAAAGCTATAAATTTATTTTTGGAAGGCACTGTCGATAGAATCGAGATCATAACCACTAAATTTATAAATCTAGTTAGTAATGAAATTCTTGTTAACCAGTTCTTGCCTATTGATAGTAAAAATTTATCATCTGCTCAAACCAGCTCAGGCACAGAAGTTTTACTGGAGCCGGACTCTGAGACCCTTATAAACACTATTGCTCCGATGTATACCGAAAACAGAGTTTACCAAGCCCTTCTTGAAGCTGTTACAAGCGAATTAGCAGCAAGAATGACAGCGATGAGCAACGCCACTAATAACGCCAAAGAAGTTATACACCAGCAAGTTCTTGCCTACAATAAAGCAAGGCAAGCAAGCATCACCCAAGAAATTTCAGAGATCGTCGGCGGTGCGGCGGCATTGGGTTAAACTTAATGAACATCATATTTAGCGACAAAACCAAAAAACTAAAATCAGAGAATCTTCCGGCTAACCCCGAGATGCTCAAGCTCATCGAAGCTAAAAGACTTGGCAAGGCTCACCTAAACAGCGAAATAATTTGGTTAGTTAATAATCTTGATTCTATTCCTGACTACCAGCTATCAGCTTGGTTAATGGCAGTTTGCTTAAACGGTCTTACTGACAGCGAAACGGTAGAACTCTCTCGGGCAATGGCTTATAGCGGGCATGTGCTCACGCTAAAAAGACACTTACCAGAATATGATCCTAATAACCCAAATGCTAACCCTGTCTCCAACAGAGGTTTTGTAGACAAGCATAGTACCGGCGGTGTCGGAGATAAAGTTACTCTAATCTTAACGCCAGTCTTAGCGGCTTTGGGATTCAAGGTGTCTAAATTCTCTGGCAGATCTCTTGGGCATACCGGTGGCACCATAGATAAATTAGAATCTATCCCTGGTTTTAAAACTGATATTGGCATGAAAAAATTCGAAAAACAAATCGAAGAGATAGGAATTGCCTTGGGCGCTCAAAGCGCTGAGTTCGCGCCAGCAGATAAACGCCTTTACTCACTAAGAGATCTATCTGGCACGGTAGAATCCATACCACTTATCGCATCAAGTATTATGTCCAAAAAAATCGCTGGCGGAGCTGATATTATTCTGCTTGACGTAAAAGTAGGATCTGGAGCCTTTATGAAAGATCTTCGCTACGCAAAGCACCTCGCTAAGCTCATGGTCAAGATTGGAGAAAATCTAAATCTAAAAACAAGAGCCGTCATTAGTAATATGGATCAGCCTCTAGGGCACGCTGTCGGCAATAGCCTCGAGGTGATTGAAGCGATAGAAATTCTTGAAGGTAAAATCCGCAATGATCTCTGTGATCTAGTCATAGAGCTAGCTAGCACAATAGCTAATAGTATTGAGATTGAGGATGCGATTCGCTCCGGAAAAGCTCTTGCTAAATTCACCGAATGGATAGAAGCTCAAGGCGGGAATCTTGATAAACTAAGAGACGCGAACAAGCCCGAACATATTATCGAATGCCGTTCAGAAGGGGACTTGTGGATTAAAAACATCGACGCTCTAACAGTTGGCAAGGCTGTCCATGAGCTTGGTTATAAACCTAAAAGCGATGGAAGTTATAAGGTCGACAACACAGCAGGTGCATGGCTCAAAGCTAGAGTAGGAGACCAAGTTAAGCCCGGTGATTTGCTTTTTACTGTCCAAGGTCATCATCCTGAATCAGTGGAACTAGCAAAAGAAAGAATTTTTTCTGCCTATAGCTTTAGTGAAGCTAAATGCAAAAAACCAAAACTTATTTTCAAAAAGATTTAGGGATTCGCTTCAAAACGAAGTTTTGAGTCGGAATCCGCTTGCAAAGAATCATTACTAGCTTTACCAAAGCTAGTATAATTTTTATTTTGCACGATTTCATAAATTTTACCAGCGTCAGGTCCTGAGCCATTTTCAGTGCTAGACATAGTACCACCTTGCTCAAGTTTGTTTTTTAGATATCCATCGAAATCTTTTAAATAGCGAGTTTTAGTAACAAAGAATTTTTCATTAGTATCAGGGCTTGAAAGATATTCATAAAATTGTTGATTAGTTAATTTGGGGATATTACGCTTGGCATAAAAACAATAAAGCGTGTTATGGATTTTATAGGTGGCAAGCTTATCATCAGATGAAAGCTTCTGGGCGAATGATTTTGAACCAGAATCACGATAAAAAGCATAAGGAATTAAAATTGATTTAGTCGCAATTAAATAACAAATCATTACCACTACTACAATAAAACCAAAAGCTATTTTGGTGCGATAGAGAGTAGCAGTCATCGCAATTAAAGAAGATCCCGCCAGTAAAAACCCTATTAACATGATTGGTATAAAGAATCCAGAACTATGGATCTGGGTTAAAGCCGGCTTAAAGACGGTAATAGCGAGGTACATGCCAATGCATGAAACCAAACATAAAAGCGCAAAGCCTAAAAGAGCATCCAGATTTTTAAAACTATTAGAGCGAGTAGCTTTAAATTTATCAGTCCACCAGTTTGCAACTAAAATTATCAAGGGTAAATAAACTGGCATTATATAAGTAGGTAGCTTGGTTCTAGATATGGTAAAAAAAACAAAAATCACCATGAACCAAACTAAACAAAACAAATTTAATTTACTATTTTGAGTGCGATCTGATCTCATATTAAATTTACCAGAGTAATCAACCCCAATCAGGGATTGAATTAAGAAAAAAGACCAAGGGAAAAATCCAATAACGATTACTGGCACATAAAACCAAAAAGGCGCACCGTGACCGGTATGAACAGAAGTAAATCGATTAACATTGTGTCCGATAAAGAACTCTTGGCTAAAAGCTCCTCCTGTTTTTATATGCACCAATAAATACCAAGGCAAAGCAAGTAAAACAAAAACCACTAAACCAATCAAAAGCTCTACCCAAGTATTGAGCGCGAAAGCTACCAAATCTTTTTCAAGAATCAAAAAGATCACTATCACCAAAAGCGGCAAAACCACTGCTACAGGACCTTTGCAGAGCATACCGAGAGCCATCATGACTATAGAAGAAATTAGCCACCTTGAGCTAAGTTTATCTTTAAAGGCGAATTTCTTTTTGGTATTAGCGCGGCGCAAATAACCTATATAAAAAAAACAAATTGATGCTGAAATTAAAAAATTTAAAAGCATATCAGTAATTGCAATTTTTGAAAAAAGAAAAATCTGAAAAGTCGTTAAAGCAACAAGTCCAGCTAAAATGCCAAAGCCATGAAAGCTACCTAGTAAAAAAGCCAGCCAAACACTAGCAGTGCCCGCGATCACAGATGGCAAGCGCGCTGAAAGCTCACCAATACCAAGAGTCTTAAAAAACAAAAGCTCAAACCAATAAAACAAAATCGGCTTATCATAGCGGGGCTCATAGCCACAAAAAGGCACGATAAAATCTAAGCGCTCTAACATTTCTCTTGCTGTTTCTGCGTATCTAGGCTCATCAGGGCTAATAAGAGGAAAGCTCGCCACGCCAAAACCCAGTATTAAAGCGACTCCTACAAAAGCAATGAATATTAGTAAATTAATCATTATGATTCAAAATGTTTATTAAACTCAGCTGGATCTACGCTTGGCTTTTGGTTAAGAGGTCTATAGATCAAAAATGCCGCGCGTCCAATGATTCGCTCTTTTGGCAATAAGCCCCAATAGTGACTATCAAAACTATAATTACGATTATCACCCAAAACAAAATAAAAACCCTCTGGGATTTCAATTAGCTTAGTATCGTATTCAGGCAAAAACTCTGTACTACTGTGGTGATAAGGTTCGTATAGCCTTTTACCATTTATATAAACACCTTGATTCTTTCTGACTTGAATTTTATCACCGGGCACACCTATTACTCGTTTTATATAAGCTTCTGGTTGAGGCAAAAACGGCAAGCCCGTCAAACGCGCAAAGATACTAAAAGGGTCATAGTGCAAAACATCTTTTCCTTCAGTTGCTTTTGTTGGAGGATAAAAAATTATAATATCTCCTCTATCGTAGCGACCTTTAAAAATCTTTGAAACCTTCTCTACAAACAGCTTGTCAGAGATTTTCATAGTAGGCTCCATACTCTCTGAAGGGATATATCTAAACTCCCCAATCCCTTCTCGTATCAAAATTAACAAAACCAAAACTACTACTATCTGAGCTGTGAGTTCTTGTACAGCCCAAAATCTCCACTGCGGATAAATTAAATATTTTTTCCAAGTGGTAATTTCTTGTTCTTCTGGTTTTTGGCGGGCGGGCTTATGCCAATTAATTAAATCAGTAAATCCTTCTTTAACTCCAAGAAAAAAAGCTTTTAGAATATCAATAACGCTCTGAAAACTAGACATTAGTTATATTGTAAAAGATAAAAGCACTCTTGACAAATCTAATTCAAAGCTAGATATTAAAGTATTTGGCAGACGGATGATGCACCACAATCGCTGAAGTTGAGTGCTCTGGGTGGATTTGATACTCCTCAGAAAGCTCAAGCCCAATATCCTCGGCGCCTAGAAGCTCAAACAATGGGACCTGATCTTCTAGTCGCGGACAAGCTGGATACCCAAAGCTATAACGCAGACCATGATAAGAACCGCGAACTAATTTAGCCATATTAGAATCATCTTCATTAGCATAACCGAGTTCTTTACGGATTCTCGCGTGAGCGTACTCAGCAAGCGCCTCTGTGGTTTCGGTGGCAAGTCCATAATGGTATAAATATTCATCAAACTTACCAGCCTTATAAAGAGAAGCTACAAACTCCGCTGTTTCCTTACCAATAGTAACGATCTGAAACGCTACTAAATTAGGTTCATCGTCATTGCGCCTAAAATAATCAGTAAGGCATAAATAATCTGGCCGCGTCTGGCGCGGAAAAACAAAATCATATTTCTTGCATTCAGCCTCTAGAATAAGTTTATTTGGATTGGATTTATCTACCCAACAAGGATAATATCCATAGATGATTTTTGGCTTAATATAGCCATTTTTGAGCGCTTCTTGTTTGGTTTTTTGAAAAATGGGAATAATAGTATTTTGACGAAGATTTTCGTAATCTTCTTGGTTCATTTTGCCTTTGCCCATGCGCCACTGGCCAATAATTAGGGCATCTAAATTTATATAATTCCAGACATCTTCTACAGAAATCTCGTGAGAATCTATTAGTGATCTTCCATAAAACGGAGATTTAGGAATATCACGGGCTGATAAAATAGGAACACTAGAAACTTTTTCCGTGAAGCTCAAAGCTTGTTCTAGACTCGGTTTTGAGTCTTGCACTTGATCATAAGGAGCATCTGTTTCTGGATTGAGTTGAGGAATATTTTCATCATGTTTTTTAGTTTTATAAAATTCTTTTTTGACAGATTCTAGATCTACTCCAGAACAAATTTTTTCCATAAGACTCAGATCAGTAAAAGCATCAAAACCATAAAACACAGTCCCTTTGTAGGTTTGAGCGCAATCTTCTTCTACATAACGGCGCGTGAGAGCAGAACCTCCCAAAATCACAGGAATAGATATACCCTTATCATTCATCGCTTCAAGATTTTGCTTCATGATTAAAGTAGATTTCACCAGCAAGCCAGACATACCCACAACATCAGCTTTATATTTTTCTATAGCTTCAAGAATCGCTTCAATAGGCTGTTTGATACCTAGGTTATAAACAGTATAACCATTATTGGTAAGAATAATATCTACAAGATTTTTACCGATATCATGAACATCACCTTTAACAGTAGCCAAGACTATCGAACCCTTAGATCCAGCTCCCTGAGCCTTATCCATAAATGTTTCTAGATAAGCGACCGCTGTCTTCATACAGGTAGCTGACTGCAATACAAATGGCAATTGCATTTCACCAGTACGAAATCTATCTCCGACCACCTTCATACCACTCATCAAAAATCCATTAATAATATCAAGCGGCTTGTGCCCCGCCTCCAGAGCACGATCTAGATCTTTTTCGATGCCCGTTTTATTACCATCTATAATTCTTTGAGCAAGAAGATCTTCTATGCTCATACCCTCATAAGCATTGGCATTAGAAGCAAGAGTCTCTTTTAGATCACCAGCACAAGCTAGCAGTGCGTGCAATGGATCATAATCACCAGCGCGCTTATCATAAATCAAATCCAAACAAATATTTTTTATTTTAGGATCAATTTGGGGGATAGGGATAAGCTTACTTGCGCTAGCTATAGCCATATCTAGACCTACATTAATGCACTCATGCAAAAACACTGAGTTCAAAGCTGGTCTGAGCTTGGCATCTAGTCCAAAACTAATATTGCTTAAACCCAAAATGGTTTTTACTTCCGGAAATTTTTGCTTAATGAGACGAATACCTTCGATCGTCTCATAGCCAGCGTTTCGCATATCTTCATCGCCAGACGCCAGTGTAAAAGTCAAATCATCATAAATCAAATTTCGCGGATCAACACCGTGCTTATTTACCAAAAGATCATAAAGCCTTTCGGCGATTTCAAGTTTTCTTTGGGCGGTTTTAGCCATGCCCTCTTCATCAATAGTCAAGACTACAAGTGCCGCTCCGAATTGGTTAGCTAGCTCAGCTATTTTTTCTACGCGCTCTTCGCCGTCCTCTAAATTAATAGAATTTATAATTGGCTTACCTGAAATATATTTAAGCGATTCCTTCAAAACCGGATATTCAGTACTATCCACCATAATAGGGATATTTACTTGAGTATTAATTCTCTTTATGATTTCAAGCATGTCTGCCATTTCATTTCGCCCGACATAAGCCGTGCAAACATCCAGCACATGAGCGCCCTCAGCGACTTGCTCTTTTGCTATATCGACAATAGCCTCATAATCACCGGCTCCAAGCAATTCTCTAAAAAGCTTAGAACCATTAGCATTAGTGCGCTCGCCGACAATAAGCGGTCTAGGATTCATAATCATTGGCACAGAATTATATATCGAAGATACCGACTCTATCGACTCAAGGCAATCTGGATTGAGATTTTGGGGCGGGCTTGATACTCTGGCTGGTAAATTTAGCGCACTAATTTTTTCGTTTAACTGCCTGATATGCTCGTAAGTCGTTCCACAACAGCCTCCTACGATATTTATCCCATAGTCTTTTGCAAATTCGGTTAATTGATCAGAGAAATTTTTAGGATCAAGAGGAAAATGCGCATGCCCGCCGATGTTCTCAGGAATACCAGCATTCGGCAGACAGCTAATCATCCCTGGGCTATGTTCAGCAAGATATTTAATATGCTCTCTCATCTCTTTAGGTCCCGTCGCGCAGTTCATGCCCACAGCATCTACAGGGTAGGCTGTAAGAGTGGTCAGCGCAGAAGCGATATCACTCCCAACAAGCATAGTACCCATAGTTTCGACTGTTACTTGCACTTGAATCGGGAATCTAATTCTTTTAAAAAGCCCTGCTCGAGGCTTATTGACAAAAACAGCTCGCGGAAATTTTTGAGCCAGCTCGATATCGCTCAAGCTTGAGCATTCTTGCTCAATATCTCTAAACACTTTAAAACACGCATTGAGACAGGCTTTAATCTGGAGAGTATCCTGACAGGTCTCGATCAAAATCATATCTGCCCCGCCATCAATCAAGCCTCTAATTTGAGGTTGATAACTTTCATAAAGCTCATCAAAACTTATATTGCCAAGACTCGCTAATTTTGTACCTGGTCCGATAGAACCAGCTACGTAACGAGGTTTTAGCGGATCTTGTTGAGTAAACTTATCAGCTATTTCTCTTGCTAGTTTTGTTGCGCATAAAGAAATCTCATAAGAACGGTGCTCGATTCCATACTCCGCGAGCACTAATTTACTAGAACCAAAAGTATTAGTTTCGACAATATCAGCGCCAGCCAGAAAAAACTGAGTGTGGATTTCTTGGATAATATCCGGCCGGATAATATTAAGCATTTCCGGACAGCCCTCGAACTCCACTCCACCATAATCATCAGCACTAAGCTCATAAGTAAACAGACTCGTGCCCATAGCCCCGTCAAAGACTATAATTTTTTCTTTTGCTCGCTCAAGGAAGGACTTCACCAAATAAAAGCATACAACGAAAATCTTAAGATAAGAGCCCGTCCGCCCCCGGTTATGGTCAATAATAAATAATCATAATAAGATATAAATGTGGAAACAGCGATAGTTTTACCCGAAACACCTATTTTGGAATCAAGAGAGCTTTGGTGGAATATTGATACCGAAGCCGGCAAGGTGATTTTTTATTTATTAGCCACTATTTCGATGGCTATTTTTGCTTATGGTGTTTACCAAAAATACAAAAAAATCTTTAGTGGCAAAAAATTCTCCAGAGAAGATCGATATGGTGAGATAAAAACTCGTTTATTAAGTTTACTGGGTTTTGGATTACTCCAAAAAAAAATCAGACAAAAGAAAATTCCAGGAATCGCCCATTTATTAACTGCTCTTGGTTTTGTAATACTTTGGATAGTTACTGATATTGTCGCTATTCAAGAACACTTTTTTAAAAGTATTAAATTCTTCCAGGGTACTTTCTATAAAATAGTAAGTTTTTCTGCTGATATTGGAGGTCTTTTATTATTCGTTGGAATAATAATTTTTATTCTTCGTCGATATTTATTCAAGTCTAAGCACCTCGATAACACTCAATTAGACTGGATTCAACCGGTATTTTTGCTATTACTGGTGGTGAGCGGATTTTTGATAGAAGCTTTTAGGATGGTGGCTACTAAACAGTTTGAAGATTACGCTCCTGTCGGAAAAGTGCTTGCTCACTTCTTTTCATACATGACAGAAGCAGATCTCAAAAAAACTCATGCCTTACTTTGGTGGTCACATAGTATTTTGACTTTTTCGTTTATTGCTCTAATTCCTTACACCAAATTTATGCATATGTTCACTTCACCTTTGAGCATATTTTTCAAGAGCAAACGCGCTCGCGGACAGCTTTATACACCTTATAGCCTTGTTGACATGATGAACGCAGAAGCTGAAGGTAAAGAAATTAATGAAGAAGATTTTACTGCTGGCGTGTTTAAGTATGATGATTTTTCTTGGAAAACCTTGCTAGATTCTGAAGCCTGCACAGCATGCGGACGCTGTCATGTCAGCTGTCCAGCCCAAAACACCGAAAAACCTCTCTCACCAAAGTTTTTGATGCTGGATATTAAGTCTCTTAGCCTCAAGAGCCCCGAAGAAAAAGATAATTTATATTCTTATATATCCCCGGATGTTTTATGGTCATGCACTACTTGCAATGCTTGCGTGGAGCAGTGTCCTGTCTTAATCGAGCATGTGGATACCATTGTCGATATGCGCCGCGGACTACTCCAATCAAATATGGCTCCAAGCAATCTACAAGCGACTTTAAAAAATGTAAAAACCAAGTCAAATCCATGGGGACTAGATCCTAACGATAGAGAAAAATGGATACAAGAACTAAAAGCAAGTCACTATATCGATGTTAAACTAGCAAGAAATTACAAAAATAATTTTGAATATTTGTATTGGGTTGGTAGCCCAGGTGCTTTTGATGACAGGAATAAGGATGTTACAAAAGCAATGGCGCAATTAATGGTACGAGCTGGCGTTGATTTTGCAGTTTTGGGTAATGAAGAAAAAAGCTCAGGAGATATTGCTCGTAGAGCCGGTGATGAAGGGCTTTTCCAGGAGATAGTAATTGAGAATATCGAGCTTCTAAAAATCTATGGGGTCAAGAAAATCATCACTCAATGCCCGCATGTTTATAACAGCTTTAAAAACGAATATCCAGAATTTGGTCTTGAGGGTGTTGAGATTTATCACCACTCAGAATTTCTTGCCATGCTAATTCAAGAGGGCAAGCTAAAGCCAGAAAAATCTGTCGACCAAACTGTCACCTATCATGATCCTTGCTATCTAGGCCGCTATAACCGAGTGTTTGACGCTCCTCGAGCAGTCCTGGAGTCAATCCCAGATCTAAAAATCCAATCTATCGAAAACGAAAAAGCCAAGAGCACTTGTTGCGGTGGTGGCGGAGCTCAAATGTGGTACGAGACACCTGGTAACCACATCAATGTAATGAGGCTTGAAGAGCTTAATGTCCACAGTCCTAGCACTGTGAGCGTAGCTTGTCCTTATTGTAGTATCATGCTCAGCACAGCGACTACTACAGCCTTCCCAGGCACCATCATGCCTGAAGTTGAGGATATAGCTATTACTCTTGCTAAGTCTGTTTTGTAGGAATTATAAGTAATGAATATCGAAAACCCCATTTTAAACAGTCCCTACCAAGAGCCTTCTTTGCACTATTTCACTGATGATGATGGTACTCTAGACTATACAAACATACAAGAAGGAAGAAGAGTTTTTAAGTTAGACTCTGCCATTTTACCGAGTAGGCAAACTCCTCATAAAGATTTGCTTGACCTTAATTTGGTAGATGAAGATTACAACACTCACCTAATAAATCTTTGTAGAAAAGAAGTCAGTCATTGGAGAGCTAATAAGTATCCAAATACAACAAGAATAACAAAAGAACTTTTGCGTTTTTGGTTTGATAATCCCGAAAGACACGCTGTAAAAAAATTATTCTTTGCTCAACAAGAAGCGATAGAAACTGCTATTTGGATTAATGAAGTTGCAGAAAAATCTAATGCCGGTCAACACATTCTAAACTTATTAAAAGATGGACAACAAACTGTTAGTGAGAATCCTTGTGACCAGCTCCCTAGAATTGCTTTCAAAATGGCAACTGGTTCTGGCAAAACAGTCGTAATGGCTTGCTTGATTTGCTATCACTACTTTAATAGACAGGAATATCGAAACGATACAAGATTTGCAGACTATTTTTTAGTAGTTGCTCCAGGAATAACAATCAAAAGTCGTTTGGGTGTTTTATTTGTGGATACCAAAAATAAAAACCAACAAGATTCAGAAGATTATTACCATATTCGTGGATTAATTCCACCTAATATGATAAATAGACTAAATAACCTGAATGCTCGTTTGATAATTACTAACTATCACTCCTTTGAACCAAAAATTTTGCAAGGTAATAAAAAAAGTCCTTTTGATGGCAAAGTCAATCTAAAAGGGCAGAAAAACAATACTGACAATAAGGAAGATTTTTCACAAGTAATAAAACGCTGTTTAGGTAAGTTTAAAACGGGCAGTCGATTATTAGTCTTAAATGATGAAGCTCATCATTGTTATTTACCAAAATCAAAAAACAAAACCACTGATAATGAAGAGATTGATGAAAATGCAAGAGCGGCTATATGGTTTAGTGGACTTCGTGAAATTTCTAAAAAATTCAAGCTCCAAACAATTTACGACCTTTCTGCAACACCTTATTATTTGACAGGTTCAGGCTATACCCCGTATAGCATCTTCCCTTGGGTAGTATCTGATTTTGGCTTAATTGAAGCTATTGAAAGTGGATTAGTAAAAATTCCATTTCTGCCAGAAAGCGATAATACTCAAGAACTCACAATGCCTGTTTTGCGTAATTTGTATGATCATGTTAAAGATGAGCTTCCTAAAAAAGGTCAGAAGCGCAAGAAAAAAGATGAAACTGCTGAAGGTAACAAGTTTATTGAACTACCGCCTAAGCTACCCACTCTTGTTAAAGGTGCTTTGGATCAATTTTATAGTCACTATTTAGATTACTATAATGGACGAAGAAAACTCAAAGAAGAAAAACCAAATATGTTTTCAGCACCACCAGTATTTATAGTGGTTTGCAATAATACCAGTGTATCCAAGGAAATTTATAAATATATTGCTGGATATGAATATCTAGATGCTGAAGGAAATCCAATTGTTGCAATTGGAGCAAAAGATCTTTTTAGTAATTATGATCCACACTCTAAAAAACCTCTAAAAAAACCCCCTACCTTACTCATTGATAGTGATGCCTTAGAAAATGGGGAACAAATTGATGATGATTTTAAAAAAATATTTGCTCCTGAAATTCAAGAGTTCAAAAAAGATTATGCTCGATTACACGGTCAAGGAAGTATTGAAAAAGTATCAGATGCCGAGATTTTACGAGAAGTAGTAAACACAGTGGGACAGCAAGGTAAATTAGGTTCACATATTCGTTGTGTAGTTTCGGTTTCTATGCTGACAGAAGGTTGGGACGCTAATACAGTAACTCATATAATGGGCTTGCGAGCCTTTGGTTCTCAATTACTCTGTGAACAAGTTGCAGGTAGGGCATTAAGAAGAATGAGTTATGTGCTCAAAACTTATCGTAAAGATACTGGAGAAGAGATCAATTTAAAAGACCGACATAAATTTAATCCTAATAATCTAATCGAAAAATTTCCACCTGAATATGCTCATATTATCGGTGTTCCCTTCAAAATGTTCAAAGGCGGAAAAACCGAGCCGCCATCAGCTACTATTGACCTAACTCATATTGCACCTATACCAGAACGCCAAGAGCGGATGGAGATTGGTTTTCCTAATATAATCGGTTATAGAGTGGAAAATCTAAATAGTGAAATCAAATATGATTTTAGTAATATAGAAAATTATGAATTTGATGGATCTAAATTTCCTACTATAACTGTAATGGCTAGTCCAATATCCTCAAGCGAAGAAGAATTAAAAATTAAAGATGTTTTAGAAAAAAGAGATCAAGAATTAATTTATCAAATCACAAAAGCACTGATAAAATTTCATTTTAGTGATGATGAAGAGAATCCACGCTTCCAAAATTTTAACAAACTAAAGAATATTGTCCAAGAGTGGTATAACAAAAAAGTTTTGGTTTTGAACATCGATGATCCACGAAGTAAAAAATTTTTGTTCTTCGAAGACCCCAAAAAAATTGTAGATCACATCGCCAGAGGCATAAATCCACATCACAACACTACTGAATATATTCGCCCAATGTTTAATTACTATAATAAATTCAGTAGTACTAAATATGTAAATGGTAATACATCAAAGGATGTTTATCCTACTAACAAAAGTCATATTAACTATGTCGCTATGGATAGCGAATGGGAAGCAATATGTGCTAAAACATTGGAAGAAATTGATGTTGTAGAATCTTACGTAAAAAATCAATTTCTTGGATTTGCCATACCTTACATAAAAGACGGTACAGACCGACTTTATTACCCTGATTTTATTGCAAAGGTAAAAAGCAAAAATGGAGCCTTGAAAAATCTAATGATAGAGATTAGCGGCATGAGTAAGGATAAAGCAGAAAAAAAATGGTTTGTAGAAAACCGGTGGATACCCGCTGTAAATTCTCTAAAAGATAAATATAATTATGCTGAGTGGCATTTTATAGAGGTTGCAAATGATATTCGTAATATTAAAAATCAGCTCACGGAATTAATAAACACCATTTAATCATGAAAATAGATTCAATTAATTTATACAATTTCAAGCGGTTTACAGAACTGCATCTTGAGGAGATTCCGAGCGATTCAAGACTAGTACTAATTATTGGCTCTAATGGTTCTGGCAAATCTTCTGTTTTTGATTCATTTGACTTTTTACAAAAAGGTAATAATAAAGGTATCCCCTACAGTAATAGGGAAGAATCTTTATCTTATTATAGAAAAGAAAAAAACACTAATACTATTGTAGAAATTAATCTCCATGAGCAAGAGCCCATCTTAAAAGAAGATTGGCAGATTAAATCAGGAAGCGATTTATACAAAAAATTTATTGGTAGAAGTAGTAACCGCATAGTTTCAAGGATTACTAATAGTGCTAACCCAAATGTTTTGGCTACTGACGCTGATAGTCCTATTACTTTTATCGAAAATGATCTAAGGTTTACCAACGATGTTTTTTTATATATTCAATCGATTAATAAAGCACTTCGTGAGCCTGTTTTTAGTGGTAAACAGGCTGACACTCTAAAAATATTTCAAGATTTTATTGAGCCTTTTAATAGCTCGCTAAAAAATATTTTTGGAAATAATTCTAATACCACTATTAAAATTGCAGAGTTTGAAGATGCTTCCCCTCAATCACCTGCTAAGCTAATTTTTCAAAAAGGCGACTCCAAAATTAATTATGATTTTTTAAGTCATGGAGAAAAGCAAGTGGTTATTCTTCTACTGAATTTTATAGTGCGCCAAGAATACTACCAAGATTCAATAATTTTTATCGATGAAATGGATCTTCACCTTAATACAAAACTCCAATACAATACTATAAAAGAAATTACCGAAAACTGGATCCCCGAAAATTCTCAGCTCTGGACAGCTAGTCATGCGTTGGGTTTTATTGATTACGCTAATGACTATGAAAAAGGTGTGATTCTTGATTTTGATGATTTGGATTTTGATAAAAAACAATTCATTAAACCCTCACAAAAAAACAAATTACAAATTTTTGAACTTGCCGTTAGTAAAGATTTTTTAGATCGAGTGTTTCAAGGGAGGGAAATTTTCTTTTCTGAACAAACAGATGCACCTATATATAATGATTTAAATTTGGATAATATATTATTTTTTGATGGAAAAGACAAGCTAGGAGCCTTTTACAAAGCAAAAGAACTAAACATGAAAGCCATACTTGATCGTGATTATTTGACTGATGAAGAAATCACTGTTTTGAAAAAATCCTATCCTTTTTTATATTTTACGCCTTATTATAATATCGAATCAGTATATTACCACCCTGATAATCTTGAAGTTTATTACTCTGTGATTAATAAGCCCTTTAATAAAGCTGATTACCTAAATGCAATTTTGGAAGAAAAAAAAGAACAACTTGCTTATATTTCAGCAGGGGTTGCAAAAGCTCGTGATGGATACCCCTTCTACAGAGAAAACACTAAGGATACTTACTTGAAAAACTTCAAAAACAACACCACTGCTATAATTGATATGCTCTCTAGTAACGATTTTGAAACTTTTTATAAAGTTTTTAATGCTAAAGAGTATGGCAAAAACATCAAATCACGCCAAAACTTAAACCCTAATGAATTAGTTAAAACCACCTGGTTCAAATCCCAAATTCAAAAAGCTATATCTTAATATGCCCAAAAAAGTAGAATCCATAAAACACAAAACCGATAAACGCCCTCACATCCCAAGCAAGGAAGAAGCGGGCTACGAAGATGCTAATCCCAAGGTTCAAGATGGCAATAAATTTTTAGAACTTCCTAAAAACCCTGTGGTGCATCGCGGGCAAGACCCTGAATTGTTTTGGCTGAACAAATACGGCAATGACGACCGTGATGATTTGTTGCGTGTGGATATACGCAGCCTTTACCGCCACGAACACATTGCACCCGAAACGCTGATTAAAAACCTGTACAACGTAACAGAAACCAAAAGCGACCAAATGGATTTGTTTAGTGTTAACGAACTGTTTGGTAATGCATTGGATAAAGACGAAATAGAAAAAGTAAGCGAATATTACCACCACCAAGACGGCTGGACAAACAGACTAATACAAGGCGATAGCCATTTGGTAATGGCAAGTTTATTAGAACGTGAAGGTATGGCAGGGCAAGTGCAAACCATTTTCTTTGACCCTCCCTATGGAATAAAGTATAAAAGCAATTGGCAGATGAGGTTTAGCAACATTAATGTTAGTGAATCTGACGATAAAGATTTGACGGGAGAACCTGAGGTCATAAAAGCATATAGAGATACTTGGGAACTCGGAATACATTCATATTTGGCATACATCAGAGACAGACTAATAATTGCTCGTGAACTATTAACTGATACTGGGTCATGTTTTATTCAAATAAGTGATGAGAACGTTCATCTAGTAAGGAACATAATGGATGAGGTATTTGGTAGTGAAAATTTTATAAGTCAGATTACCTTTAGAAAAAAACTAATGCCCTTAGGTTCTAAAACGTTGGAATGTATGAATGACTTTTTAATTTGGTATTCTAAGGATAAGTCTCAAGTTAAATATCGTCAGTTATACTACAAATCAAAACCTGATCCAAATGCTCGTTGGACAGGATTAGAGCTAGAAGATGGAAGTCGGAGATTTTTAACCACTGATGAACGAAAGAATATAACAACAATACCAAAGGGAAGTAAAATATTTTCCACAGTCCCTCAAATTGCCCCCTCTTTTTCGGAGGGGAATGTTTATGAATTCGAATTCGAAGGTTGCACATATTTGCCACCAAAAGGATCGTGCTGGGTAACTTCACTGGAAAAGATGAATAAATTAGCAAAGCAAAAAAGACTCATTGTGGAAGCCGACAATCCTAGATATATAATGTATCATGAAGATTTTCCATACAGCAAGTTAACAAATCCCTGGCATGATACAGCTCCAACACAAGGTAAAGATTATGTTGTTCAAACAAATACTGAGGTGTTGCAGCGCTGCATCTTAATGACCACCGACCCAGGCGACTTGGTGTTAGACCCTACTTGTGGTAGTGGCACTACAGCCTTTGTTGCTGAACAATGGGGAAGGCGATGGATAACCATTGATACCAGTAGAATTGCTTTGAACATTGCGAAGCAACGATTAATGACGGCAGTCTTTCCTTACTATAATTTGTATGATGAACAAGGAAGTGATATTCGCCAAGGGTTTAAATACAAAACTGTTCCACATATTACCTTAAAAAGTTTGGCAAATGATGAACCACCAGCTACGGAAACATTATACGACCAGCCAGAACATGACAAAAAACTTCTTCGTGTAAGCGGTCCATTCACAGTTGAAACTTTACAAAACTTTGAGCCAATCAGCCCTGAAGATTTGGACGATGAAGTAAGAGTAAACGAAGAAGAAGGAGCATTTGAAGAAGTGATAAAACAACACTTGATTAGTGCAGGTATTAAGAACGGCAGAAAAGATGAAATGGTTATTTTCCGTAGTGTGGAATTATTGAGCCATTCGTATTTACACGCAGAAGGTTTTTATATGAACGGAGTTGGCGAAAAGAAAGCCTATTTCCATATCGGGCCAAAATTCGGCACAGTGAGCAAAACAGCGGTAAATGAAGCAGTAAAAGAATGCCGTCAGCGTGGCGATGCAGGTTGGTTAATCATTCTCGGTTTTAGTTTTGAAAGCGATATTGAAGGCAGCACTCAAACAATGAGTATGGGCAAATTTGAAGTAACCAAAGTCCGCATACACGATGATTTATTGCAAGAAGGTTTGAAAAAGAAACCAGCAAAATCAGCCGCCAGTTTTGTAACCATTGGCGAACCCGATATTGACTTGAATATTAAAGGCAAAGAAGCAACCGTTGAAATAAAAGGCTTAGACATATACGACCCTATAAAAGACGAAGTAAAACCACGAAATGTTCACGACATTGCTTACTGGATGGTGGACGAAGATTATGATGGAAGCAACTTCGTTGTAAAGCAAGTTTTCTTCTGCGGTGGCGACAAATCCGAATTTGATAAATGGAAAAAAGGCTTAGATAACTTAGCCAAAGACAGCACCAAAAAGAAAGTAGAAAAAACATTGAAAATCGAAATAGACGATGAAGCCTTCGACCGTTTGTATGGACATATTTCTCATCCAATAGAAATTAAAAAGAAAGGACAAAAAATTGCTGTGAGAATCATCAGTCAATTTGGAGAAGAATGTACAAAAGTCATTTCTCTCAGCTAATAAATAATGCTAAATACCTAACACCCCAATGACCCCACTAAGCATCCTAAAAGACAGTCTATCAGCGGATCATAAGGAGTTTTATATACAGCTCCAGTATTTTTTATTACAGCTAGCCAAGCTAAAAAATCAGCGCGATGATGCTCATCTAGTTTATACCCTAAAAGAATTAATTAAATACATCAAGGAAATCTTGGAGACGCATTTTAGGCAAGAAGAAGAAAGTTTTTTTAGTCAGCTACTTGAAATTAAGCCAGAATCAAAAGAATTAATCACTCGCTTACTAGAAGATCATAAAGCCATCAGAATTAAGCTAACGGCTCTTGAAAAAACCTTCCTAAAGTTCCAAGGAGCTTATGAATTGGGCGTTTCAGAGGGAAGTGATTACAAGCAAAACCTATTATTTCCAGCTTATAACTTGATCGGCACCATTAATCACCATGCCGAAAGAGAAGATAGAGAAATCTTTAAAGATTTTTGTTAAGCGGATTCGCCTCAAAACTTCGTTTTTCAGCGAATACTTAAAACATCAATCCTGGACTGAGCTTAGAAGGCAATTCTAAGTTTTCAGTCTCTACAGAAGCTACTGGATAAGTGCAATAGTCAACAGCAAAATATCCACTTGGATTAAAATTGCCGCTATCTTTTATCCCACCAAAAGGCGATGCGCTAGACGCTCCTGTTAATTGATTATTCCAATAAATCAAACCAGCGTTAATATGCAAGAAAAAGTCTCGATAAAGATCTTTATTATCACTTATCAAACCCGCTGATAGACCGTAATTCGTGGCATTAGCAAGATCAACACCCTCTTGCCAGCTATCCACCCTATACACTTGTAATATTGGTCCAAAAAACTCCTCATCAATAGTATCAATGACTTCAGTACAATCCAAAATTCCTGGGCTTACAAAAGCCGAGCCCAAATCCAGATTGTGAGCAAGTAGTAGTGGTTTAGCTCCTTTTTCGATGAGAGAATTTTGAGCGGAGATGATATTCATCGCTTGAGCTGATGAAATCAAAGGTCCCATAAAATTAGTATCATCTTTCGGATCACCGATCTTAAGATTTTTGGTAACTTCTACAAGCAAGTCTATGACTGGATCATAGGAGCTATCACTTGGTAAGATCAATCTTCGAGCGCAAGTACATCTTTGACCTGCTGAGTTAAAAGCAGAATTAATTATCAGGTTTACAGCAGCCTTAATATCACTAGCCTCAAAAACCAATAGGGGATTATTACCGCCAAGCTCGAGAGCTAGGATTTTGGAGGGGTTGCCGCCGTAATTTTTGTGAATAAGTTTACCGGTCTTAGAGCTACCTGTAAAAAATATTCCATTAATTAATTTATGCTCCGCAAGCGCAATTCCAGTGCTTGACTTACCTTGAACCAGATTGAGAACCCCGCTTGGCAAGCCAGCTTGATGCCAGAGACGCACAATTTCTTCGGTAATAAGCGGCGTCATTTCACTAGGTTTATAAACGACAGTATTACCAGCTAGCAGGGCTGGCATAATATGACCATTAGGCACATGGCCAGGAAAATTATACGGACCAAAAACAGCAACAACTCCGTGAGGCTTGTAGCGCACCACACTAAAATTATCGATAGACTTACCGAATACTGTTTTAGTAGTAGCACAGCGCTCTTGGTAAGCTTGCACTGTTAGATCATATTTATTAATCATAGTAGCTATCTCTAATCGCGCTTCCCATAAGACTTTGCCGGTGTCTCTACAAAGAGTCAAAGCCAAATGCTCTTTGTTTTCTTGTAAGAGATTAACAAAATTTTCTAAATAAACTTTGCGAGCATCACTTGTTAAGCGTGCCCAACCATCAAAAGCTTTTTTGGCTGAAAGCACAGCGTGATCCACTTGCTGGTTTGAAGCTTCATGACCGCGCCAAATACCTTTTCCGTTAGCTGGATTAATAGAAACAAACTCTTCGCCATCTCCTTCAAACCACTCGCCATCAATAAATTGCATAATTTAAACTTTTAGATATCTAATTGAATCTCCCTCTATTAAACCCAACTCTTGAGCAGATTTAACAGAGATAATAAGACCCTCGTCTTCTATAATAGCCTCAGCTAGAACAACCCTAAAATCCAGCTTAGAATTAGACAGAAGCACAGACGCAGAAGCCTCAGCTGAAAGCTTCTCTTTTCGCTCGAGGACTTTTAGCTTACGGGAGTTTTTGACACTGGCGATCTCGGTTACTTGAGCAGAGATACGCGGTCCAGCATCAAAAATATCTACGTGTCCATCTTTTTTAAAGCCTTGCTCCTCCAAAAATTTTAGAGCCGGATATGTTTTTTCGTGGACTTGTCCTATGACCTTAATTACAGAGTCTCTTAAAAGAGGAATGTAAATAGGATACTTCGGCATTAAATCTGCTATAAAACCTTTATCCTTAACACTGAGATAATCAGCCCTATCAAAATCCATATCAAAAAAGTTTCTAACGGTACCCTCCCAAAAAGGAGATTTACCTTCTTGGTCTATCACGCCGCGCATCTCAGCAATCACAGTATCAGTGAACCTTTCGGGGAAATCAGCCATAAATAAAAATCTAGCTTGAGATAAATATTGCCCGAGTCTTTTTTTACGAAATTCAGGCAGTAAAAACAAAGAGCTAATAATCGAAGGACCATCATGCTCCTTACAAAGCTCTAAATACGGCACTTCAATGTCTACGCCTAACTGAGCCGATTGATGGCGAGCAGTTTGGATACTATAAGAATAGAAAGGCTCAAAACCACCAATTCGATCTCGAATAGCGCAAATCCCAATTAATCTAGAACCCTCATCATCGCTATATTCCAAAACAAACCTGTAAGATTGATTACCGACTTTTGTAGGAGTGATGGCAAGGCTATTAATCGAGTCTTGAATTTTTTCAGTGAGCAAAGCCTTATCAGCAGGCAAACTAGTCATACCAGGACCAGTCATACAAGCGAGATTTAGAACCCCTTCTAAATCTTGCATGGTTACTGGTCTTATAAGAAACTGCATTTAATCTACGCTGGTAGCTTTAAAATCAGCATCAATAACATCGTCATTATTATTACCGCCATCTTCTGCGCCAG
>Ga0315901_10002972_pt1 | contig 22497 bp, 18 predicted proteins | sample LakEriMetagenome_10_FD_203761 | JGI IMG/M metagenome (GOLD analysis project Ga0315901, IMG submission 203761) | Freshwater fungal communities from buoy surface, Lake Erie, Ohio, United States - Buoy 2 MA116 | ecosystem: Environmental > Aquatic > Freshwater > Lake | place: USA: Lake Erie, Ohio... | reverse complement strand
CGGCCTGGGTGAGATATCCCCCGGTGGTATGGGCAATACCTTTAGGTTTAGCAGTAGTTCCTGAGGTGTAGAGAATAAAGAGCGGATGCTCGCTATCAAAAGCTTCTGCTTCATGCTCACTACTTTGCTTATCAACTAACTCATGCCACCAGATATCTCTATCCGTAGAAGAAACCTCTTGCCCTGTTCTCTTTACTACCAGGACATTCTTAACATTAGTTTCTCCCTTTAGAGCTTCATCAACAATTGATTTAAGGGCAAAGGCGCTGCCTTTTCTAAAACCACCATCTGCAGTAATTACCAAACTGGCATCAGCGTCTTGAATCCTTGCAAGGAGTGAATCTGCAGAAAATCCTCCAAAGACCACGCTATGGGCAGCGCCAACTCTTGCGCAGGCAAGCATTGCAATTGCTGCCTCTGGAATCATTGGCATATATATTGCTACTCGATCACCACTTTTAATTCCAAGTGATGTGAGCGCGTTAGCGCACTTCTTTACTTCAGTTAGAAGCTGGCTATAGGTAATCTGCTTACTATCTCCAGGTTCACCTTCAAAGAGAAATGCAATTCGATCCCCACGACCTTCTAAAACATGGCGATCAAGTGCGTTATACGAAGCGTTGAGCTTTCCACCAATAAACCATTTTGCAAAAGGGCTCTGCCAATCCAATACCCGATCCCACTTCTTATGCCAATAGAGATTTCCTGCCTGTTCTTCCCAGAATGCTAAATAATCTTTATCAGCTCTTTCATAGATTTCCTGCTTAGCATTTGCTTGAGAGGCAAACTCTTTTGTGGGCGGAAATGTTCTATTTTCATGTCCGAGGTTTGATAGGGCTTCACTCACATTGTCAGATTACCAGCGTTGAGTTTTCCCCACTACGGCATTATGAGAAGAATTTTTTATTAGCTTATTGGGCATATTGCCTGCCTTCGCAAGATGCGAAAAATAGACCAGAACTAGAAAGCAAGGCGAGCATGTATCTACTAACTCCAGCAATGGGCCTCTTTAGCACCAATATCTATGACTTCCTCCTTAGAGTGATGGGCTCTGAGATTTTAAGGACGATAGCCTCATTCATCATCAGAAGCGCGCTAACCCGTATCGGGCTTTAGATGGCTCTGGCAGCTCCTAGCGATTTCTCCTATCTGGCCAAATGTGTGAAAATTACCCGTAATCCTCATAGGTAGGAGAAAATCGCGTGCCAGCCATTGTTTTACTTGGAGCTCAATGGGGCGATGAGGGCAAGGGAAAAGCCACAGATCTTCTCGGTGATCGAGTCAAATATGTAGTCCGCTATCAAGGCGGCAATAACGCAGGACACACAGTTGTTATAGGAGATCAAAAGTATGCACTTCATCTTCTTCCTTCAGGAATTCTCACCCCTAATTGCATCCCAGTAATTGGAAATGGCGTTGTAATAGATCCAGCGGTATTACTTGAAGAAATTGCTGGTTTAAATGAGCGCGGGGTTGACACCTCAAATCTAAAGATTTCAACTAATGCTCATCTAATTACTCCTTATCACCGCACTATAGATAAAGTTTCAGAGAGATTTTTAGGAAAGTCAAAGATTGGAACAACTGGGCGAGGAATAGGCCCCGCCTATGCCGATAAAATAAATCGCATTGGAATTAGAATTCAAGATCTCTTTGATACTTCAATCCTTAGACAAAAGATAGAAGGCGCTCTAAGGGATAAGAATCAAGTTCTGATTAAAGTCTTTAATCGCAAAGGTTTAGAAGTTGATGAAGTTTTAAACGAGTATCTCCAATTTGCTGAGATCCTAAAACCATACGTTACTGACACCTCACTTCTATTGAATCAAGCACTTGACAGGGCAGAGAACGTTTTATTGGAGGGCTCGCAGGGAACCCTGCTTGATGTCGATCATGGCACTTATCCTTTTGTCACCTCATCTAATCCAACTGCAGGAGGAGCTTCAACTGGTTCTGGAATTGGACCAACCCGAATCTCAAGAGTGATTGGAATTATTAAGGCCTACACAACTCGCGTTGGCTCAGGTCCTTTTCCAACTGAGCTCTTTGATGAAGATGGCGAGAAGCTACGCTCAATTGGCGGGGAATTTGGCACAACAACTGGGCGCCCAAGAAGATGCGGCTGGTATGACGCTCCAATTGCAAGATATGCGGTGAGAATCAATGGCATCACAGACTTCTTCTTAACCAAGCTTGATGTACTAACTGGCTGGGAGAAGATTCCAGTATGTGTTGCCTATGAGATAGATGGGCGAAGAGTTGAAGAGCTTCCAGCCTCCCAAACAGATTTTCATCATGCAAAGCCGATATATGAATATCTTCCAGGCTGGGGCGAAGATATCTCTGAAGCGCGCGAGTTATCCGATCTACCTAAAAACGCTCAGAGCTATATTAAGTTTCTAGAAGAAATTTCAGGAGCGCCTATGAGCGCTATCGGGGTAGGACCTGGACGAGATGAAACAATCTCTATAAGGGAGTTGATCTAATTGAAGAAGATTCTTGTTGTTGGAGGCGCTGGATATATCGGCGCTCATGTTGCCGATCTTCTTCAAAAAAGTGGCTATGGGGTAAGAATCTATGATGATTTTTCAAATGGCCTGAAATCCCGAATAGATGGCAAGTTTAGCGATGTAGTCATTGGAGATGTTTTAGATAGGCAGGCTCTAATAAGCGCCTGTGAAGGAATTGACGCGGTAATTCACCTAGCTGCTAAGAAGGCAGTAGGAGAATCTGTTGATAACCCTTTAAAGTATTATGAAAACAATGTTGGTGGAACTCTAAATCTTCTTGCAGCGATGAGTTTAAAAGGTGTGAAGAAAATAGTTTTCTCATCCACAGCCGCTGTCTATGCACCTAGTGATAAGTTATCAATTGCAGAGGATGACTTAACTGAGCCACTATCTCCCTATGGGCAAACAAAGCTTCTTTCTGAGAAGTTAATAAGCGCAGTTGCTAAAGCTGAGGACCTTTCTGCTATCTCACTTAGGTATTTCAACGTTGTAGGAGCTCTTAGAGATGAGTTTGCTGATAACTCCAAAGATAACCTCGTTCCTAAGGTCTTTGCCGCTCTAAAGGCAGGGAAAAACCCTGAGATATATGGCAGCGATTACCCCACAAAAGATGGAAGCTGCATCAGGGATTACATCCATATCTCAGATCTAGCTAAGGCTCATCTAGTGGCTCTAGAGAAAGTCTTTACAACAAAGGTTGATGAGGTCTATAACGTTGGTTCTGGAACTGGATACTCAGTTACTGAAATGATTAATCAGATTGCAGAGAGTATTGGAAAAGCTATTACTCCAACGCTAAGTCCTAGAAGGCCAGGAGATACTGCTCAACTAATAGCATCGATTGCAAAGATCGAGCGAGATCTAGACTGGAAGCCAGAGCGAAGCTTAAAAGAGATGATTGACTCTGCCTGGCAGGCAGAGTCAAAGGTGAGCTAATGAGTATTGTTGGAAAGCGATATGCAAGCTCTCAGATGCAAAGAATCTGGTCTGCAGAGACAAAGGTATTAAAAGAGCGAGAGCTATGGATTGCAGTAATGAGAGCTCAAGCAAAACTAGGAATAGATATCTCAAGTGAGGTAATAGCTGCCTATGAGAGCGTAAAGACAAAAATTGATTTAGGCAGCATTGAAAGACGCGAAGCAGAGCTAAAACATGATGTTAAGGCTCGTATTGAGGAATTCAACGCTCTAGCTGGCCATCAAAAAATTCACTTAGGACTAACGAGTCGAGATGTCACAGAAAATATTGAAGGCTGGCAGATAAAAAGATCCTTAGAACTCACTCTCTCATCTTCTGCTCAGCTACTTGAAGAGCTAGCTAAAAAAATTGAGAGCTATTCAACTCTTGCAATTGTGGGAAGAACCCATAATGTTCCTGCTCAATTAACCACTCTGGGAAGGCGTTTTGCCTCTTGGAGCGAAGAGTTTCTAATCGCCCTTGAAAACCTAGATACTTTTTACACAAATTATCGAATTAAGGGCATAAAGGGAGCAATCGGAACCGGCTCTGATTTAAAGGCGCTTCATAGCGATAATTGGCTAGAAGTAGAGAGAGCTGTGGCAGATCAGCTAGGGATAGAAAAGACTCTAATTGCCCCATCTCAGATCTATCCAAGATCTCTAGACTTTCAAGTGGTTGCAAGCCTCTATCAACTAGCTGCTCCAATTGCCTCAATAGCTACAAACATTCGCCTAATGACAGGCCTTGGCCTTCTTGGTGAAGGCAAGGCAATCGGTCAGGTTGGATCATCTGCGATGCCCCATAAAAATAATCCAAGACTTAGTGAACGTGTTGGTGGGCTCTTCATACTGCTCAAGGGATATCTAACAATGGTTAGTGAGATCTCTGGTAGTCAATGGAATGAAGGTGATGTCTCAGAGAGCGTCGTTAGAAGAGTAGCTTTAGCTGACTCTTTCTTTACCATTGATGCGATCTTAAGAAGTATAAAGAAAATACTCTCAGAGCTTCAAGTCAATGAGAGCGCTATATCAAGAGAGCTAGATAGAGAACTTGAGTATCTTCTAAGTAGCAAAGTTCTTCTAAAGGCAGTTGAAAAGGGAATTGGCAGAGAGTCTGCCCATAGCCTGATTCTTCAATCAGCAACAGAATCAAGGTCTAACTCATCAGAGAGCTTCTTTGAACTCTTAGCAAAAAGTAAGGAGCTTGGTTTATCTCTCTCCGAGCTAAAGGCTCTAAAGTCCAATCTAAGAGAGCATCTCGGAGATGCTTCAAAGCAGGTCCAACAAGTCCTTGCTCTAGTAAGAATTCAAATTTCTGCCCTTAAAAAGTTTGGAAATCAGAGCCTTGATGAAATCTCCAATTAGAGTTGGGCTATGGCTAAGAAGAAAGTAGTTCCATCAAGGTTAGCTCGAGAGCGAAAGGCTCAGGTAAGAGGGCTTTTAGCCTTATCTCTAACAGTCTTTCTTATAAAAGTTACGTGGCTCTCCTCCAAAGAGGGCAGGGGTCTACTTGGAGCAGATGGCGAGAACTATCTAGAAGCATTGAGCGGACTTCTCTCTGAGGGGTTCTTTTCAGAGCAAGGAAAACTTTCTTACTGGCCAGCTGGATACCCGATTTTAATGTGGCCGATAGCAGCTATCAGTGAAAGTAATCTCACTTTTATCGTTGGAATTATTCAATCACTCATTTTTGCTCTATCAATCTGGTTCTTTGCTAGCGAGTTAAGTGCTTCCTCACTAAAGCGCTTTACTTGGCCAACTGCCATAATTCTTAGCCTCTCGCCAACTCTTTCGCTAAATTCCGTGGTAATTGGCTATGAAGTCACTTCCGCAAGTTTATTTCTTCTAGCAATCTCTCTATTTCTAAGACAGGTCAGATTAAGTAAGAGCTCAATACTTAATTGGGAGAATTGCCTAGCAGCTTTTGCTATCTCAATATCCTGCTTTATGCAGCCAAGAATTTTGCTTTTGGCACTTGGAATCCTTATTCCTTTTGCTACCTATCACTATCGAGGAAAAGCGATACCAATATTTCTCACTTTCTCTCTTTTGATTGTATCTATTGCTCCCTCTGTGATGATTTTTAGAAACTATAAAGTAAATGGGTATCTAGCAATTTCAACTAACCTGGGAATTACAATGGGTATTGGTGCTGGACCTGATTCAACCGGCGGTTACTCAAATAGGGCTACGTATGTCCCATGTGAGGAGATTGTCGGAAATGCAGCAGAGCAAGACTCGCATCTAGTGAAATGTGTCATTCAGTGGTACTTACAGAATCCTTCAAGTGCAGGAAAGCTTTTTGTTAACAAGTTCTTGTTTCATTGGTCACCTTGGTTTGGACCGCTAGCAAATGGCACCATGGCAAGAAATCCTTGGCTTCAATTTCATCCCTTTGCAGAGAGTGCAAAGACTCAAGAAGGCTTTGAGATAGTTAATGGCGGCGTTGGCAAGACGATCTCCTGGGCCTGGGTTTTAGGATCTCTTGCTCTTCTTATCTGCGGCTTTTTCGCCCTTAGAAGGCGAGGAGGGGTTTCAACTCTTCTTGCCTGGTGCCTATTTATCCCAGTGCTGCTTAACACGGGCTCCTCTATGGGAACTATCGGCGATCACCGTTTCCGAATCCCAACCTTAACCTTAAGCATCCTTCTCCAGCTATTTGGCCTATATGCCATCTTTGAGAGAAGGTCTTTCAAGAAGGGGCTAGATGGCGAGATCAGGCTAGCCCAGGGCTTAAATTGGAAGGGCAGGGGGCAAGGAGATAATCTGCAGCCCTGACAGATGAATAAACAAGGTAAGGAGGTCTCGCTATGGGGCGTGGCCGTTCAAAGGCAAAACAGACAAAAGTAGCAAGAGATTTGAAATATAGCTCTCAAGATATTGATATCGAGAGATTATCTAAAGAGCTCCATGGCGAGGTTGATAAGGGCGATGATGATGACTTTGATCCCTACGCTGAAGGCAATTACATTCCACGTAAGTAAGCTGCCATAAGTGAGACCAACTCCTTATGTTGCATCACTACGTGTCTATGAACCGCTGAGTAGTTTTCCTGCTGCTGATCAACTCCGCTGGTCAAGTATTCCTATCCAGAGTTATACAGGGCGTGATGAAGAGCTAAGAGCGCTTGCGCGCACAATTATCCTAGAGCCGCCATCACTAAAGGCTGATGGCGCCCACATCATTGATCATGGCGATAAGCGCTATGTCTCGCCTTGGTCTACTGCAAGAAGATGTTGGGCAGCGCTAGAGGAGTTTAGAAATTCTCTGCCAAGTAGCGTAATCCCTTTCTTTCTCTCTGATGAGTTTGCAGAGAAGCTCAATGAAGATGGAGCTCTAGTAGATCAGAGGATTCCTCATATTATCTCTGAGGCTTGGATTATTCCTCCAAGATGGTTCTCACTCTTTACTCCTGAGGAGAGACTTAGAGGAGAAAATAGCGATGGGGTATTTACTTTGATGCGAACTGATACCTCTTCTGCTAAAAAAAGATGTCAACAAGCACATCAGATTGTCTATAAAGCATTTGGCTCAGGGCCAGTTGAAGATGATCTTGCACAACTACTTAATTGGCTTAGCGTCTTTCATCCAGAATCAATCCTGGAATGTGATTATGGCGGCCTTGCTGGATATATGGAGAAATCACTACAAGATCAAGGATTTGATGGCCTTGAAGCTGATACATCAATCGAAGATCTTCTTCTCTCCCTTCAAGGCCTAGATTTTGGCGATGGAGCCCTAGCTTCTAAGGGATATGAATCACTGACCAAGAGATGGCGCAGAGTTGCAGCTTTTGAGCAGGCGATGTGAGGCCTGCTTTAAGGAATCAATATTAACTGCTAGTTTTCACCTTATATCGGGTGAAAAGGGACAAGAAGCGCTATGAGTATGTATCGTCCAGCAGAGCAAGAGGTTCTGCTTACCCCAGCAGAGGTTGCCAAGTTATTTAGAGTAGACCCAAAAACAGTCACAAGATGGGCTAAAGCTGGAAAGTTAACAGCGATTAGAACTCTTGGCGGCCATCGCCGCTACAGACAATCTGAGGTGCAAAACCTCCTAAATGCCAGATCCCAACACTAGGAGCAACAAGATGAGCACATCAGAAAATTCAGATGATATGAAAGCTAAGTTTAGAGATGCCCTGGCAAAGAAAAAGAGTGGCGGCTCAAAGAAAGGCGAATCAGCTGGAGATAAGTCAAAAATTAGAGATGTTGATACCCATGGCAATACTCCGAAGATGTTCCGAAGAAAATCTGGATCTGCTTAGAGCAAAATAGAAAATTACTCGCTTAGACACTCATGCGCTCTCTAGTTCTTAATGATTATCTCCTTCTAGGAGCGCTATCTTCACTAACTGTATTTCTTCTAACGCCCTTGATGAGATCAATTGCCACGCATTTTGGTGTGGTAGATACTCCTTTAGAAAGTCACAAGACGCACAAGATTGCAGTCCCTTATTTAGGTGGGGTTGCAATCGCCATTGGAGTTGTGACAGTAACTTATGTAGCGTCATTAACATCGAATTTTTCAAAAAGTACTTTTCTTCTTGCCTCGAGCGTATTGATCCCAGCAATCATTATGGGGATAGTGGGCCTAGTAGATGATTTAAGGAAATTGAGCCCCTGGTCGAGATTCATCGTCCAGAGCACCTTTGGAATTGCCATTTCAGTGATTTTGGTTGCAACTGACACTTTAGGAAGTCCTTTTGGAAATTCTTGGATAGATATACCAATAACCAGTTTATGGATAGTAGGAATAACTAATTCGATTAATTTCTTTGACAACATTGACGGTGGGGCATCGGGAGCCATAGCAATAGCATCCACCTTTCTATTCATACTCTCTTGGCAAGGAGGGCAGCAGCTGATTGCTGCCCTGTCTATAGTTCTCGCTGGAGCCACAATAGGATTTGTATTGTGGAACAAGCCTCCCGCTCGTATTTATATGGGCGATGCAGGAGCTTTGTTTTTAGGAATCTTGATTTCCTCTCTCGCGATTAGATTCGATCCGAACCCAATCGATCAAATATCAAGTTTCGCTATTCCATCACTATTACTTGCTATGCCAATACTTGATACCAGCGTGGCGGTTTTATCCAGATTAAGGCGACGAACTTCTCCGTTTCAAGGCGGTAAGGATCATCTATCACACAGATTAATGCGTATGGGGTTCAGCAAAAGGCAAGCTGTGTTTATGCTTTGGGGAGGGAGTTTGTTCTTTTCTCTCATAGCCCTAGTGATATCAAATGCGCAGTATTCCTTGGAGAGGTTATGTGTATATGCAGCAGCAATTGTTTGGTTAATGCTTTTGACTCTATTCTTAAGAACTAGCGATAATTAAATCAGATGCAGATTATAGAAAAGAGATATTACATGAAGTTTGAAAAATTGGGGAGTAGCCACGTCGAAAGAATGTGTCAACCTAAGATACACTCAAAGTACAGCTTCCCAAGAACCAAATTTCATCGTCTAAAGTTTTATAGGATTCAGTTCAGAGTTTTGAGAGAACTTGAAGCGTCTAGTAACCTTCTGTCATAGCACTATAATTAGTTCCAGTACAGCAACGGAGCATAATGGGTAAAGATAATCTAAAAATCCAAATTGTTGGAACAATTCGAGATGTTGGAAATATAATTTCACAGGAATTAGCAATTGTCGAACGCGCTTTTGAGAAGTTTGGTTTACTAAATATCTTTTTGGTTGAGTCAGATTCAATAGATAAAACTTTGAAAACTTTGCAAGAGCTTAAAGAAACAAAACGAAATTTCGAATATGTCTCACTTGGAAATCTCCAGTCAGAGATACCTAATCGCTATGAGCGTATTGCATATTGTCGAGAGCAATATTTGAACTATGTGAGAGAAAAGAGCGATAACATTGATTATGTAGTTGTAGTCGATTTGGATGGAATGAATTCGAATCTCTCTGAGGATTCAGTAGGTAATGCTTTTTCTCAAAGCGAGAATTGGGATGCAGTTTTTGCAAATCAAAGAGGGCGGTACTATGACATAGGCGCCCTAAGACATGAGTATTGGTCTCCCAACAACTGCTTTTCTGTAATGCATTGGGCAAGTTCGATAACAACCAATGAATACGCAAGACTACTTGCGGTTCAATCTAGAATGATTAAAATTGATGAAGCTGCTGAACTAATACCAGTTGAGTCTGCATATGGAGGATTAGCGATATATAGAGCAGAAGCCTTTGTGCAGAGCAGCTATATCGGATTGGACGAGAACCTCAATCCTCAACTGGATTTTGTTGCATTTAACCTCAAATTATCAGAAGAAGGTTTTCGACTGTTCATTGATCCTCAATTAATCAATTGTGTTTTTAACAGCCATAATGCTTCAGAGAGTAAGATTTATGATCGATTGAAGTACTTAGCTCGCAACCTCCCTTCATCACCGCTTAAACGTAAAATAAAGTGGGTTATTTTAAAATTACTCTCAAAAATAAATTAGAATAATTTAGAGATTACTATTCATTAAACTGGCTTTTGAGGTCAAGATATTGACTTAATTTTTCCTTATTTCCAACAATAAATGGATTTTGTGAATTTCCAGGAAGAAGTCTGCTTTTCAGTAAGTCAATATTCCCCTTACTGACGAGTTTTTGCACACCTTTTTCAACTGATATAGATTTTCCAGTACAAACATTTAAGATTCTGTCCGACAAATTGACTTGTTGAGATAAACTCTCAATGGCAAATGCTGCTTGCTCAGGAGTCAAAAAATCACGTTCATCAGAGGAGTATTTTATTTTTAAATGTTCATCTCCGTGAATAATTCTATTCACTGCTCCGCCCAGAGTGTTGGTGTTTGTGTTTAATCCCAAAATGCTAAAAACTCTCAAAATTGCTAGTTTAGAAGAACAGAGCGAAAATAAATTTAACAAGGCCACCTCTGCTTCATACTTTTGCTGAGCATACTCATTGATGGGGGAAACTAAATCAGATTCTCGTAGAGGGTCTTTCTTGGAGGCATATACATGGCAAGTAGATATAAATATAAATCGATTACAGCCATCATGAATTGCCTTTTCAGCAAGCTGTAGCGTGCCATCTACGTTTACCGCTCGCGAAATTTGGGGGCTTCTCCTAACTTCTTCAACACCGACTCGAGCAGCTAGATGAATAATGTTGCAATTACCCAAGTCTTCCTTAAATTCGCTGAATCTCAACAAATCTAAATCCAACGCTTTAACATTCCGACTTAAGTGACGGCCAATTGTTCCATCTCGACCCGTAGCTAAGAGCCTAGTCATTATTCAAATTGCAGTGCTACTGCCCTAAGACTTTTTGCTAGGTAGTGAACTTGATCATCGGCGAGATCATGATGTGCGCTGACCATGAAACAAGTTTGAGATATGTTCGAGGCTACTGGGAATTCATGGGCTTTGGGAAGATTTCTTTGAATTCTATGTATTGCAGGCTGTTCCAGAAAGTTGCCAGTCAAAATAGGGCGAGTCTCAATTTCAAGCGAATTCAGTCTTTCGAGAATTGGTTTCCGCAACAACTCAGCCTGTGGGCCAGTAATTTTGATCGCCAATAGCATCCAAGAGTGGGCAGATTCCTCATCAGTTCCTGAAAGGCTACCGCCATCCATCAATTCAAATCTTGTGTCCTTCAAAAAATCACGTATCTTTACGGCAATCGACCTTCTTCTCTCAATAAATAGATCTATGTCAGCTAGCTGCATTTTCCCAATTGCAGCTTGTATCTCCATGGGCCGAATGTTAAAACCCGTAGTAACAAAGAGAAATTTCTGATCTGTTGAAGTCGAGCCTGCATTCCAATCCCGAATATCCGTTCTGTCTCTTGACCAGCCATGTGATCGAATAGAGCGCAAGTCATCCGCAAGATCTAGGCTATCTGTTGCAACACCCCCTCCCTCCATAGTGGTGATGTGATGCGAAAAGTAAAAACTAAAACTGCTCGCTAGTCCGCTACTTCCTGCGTGAGAACCCTTTCGCCAGCTACCTAAGGATTCACAAACATCATTTATCAGAGTAAGACCATTTTTACTTGCAAAGCTCTCTAACCTATCGTTATCAATTGAATATCCAAGGGGGTGTATTGGAAATATTGCCTTGATAACAGAACTAGAATCCTTGAGCCTTTCTTGCGCTTTATTAAGGTCAAGTGCCGCGGTATCAAAATCGACATCAACAAAAATTGGGGAAAGTCCCAACTGTACAATTGGCCATATTGTCGTCGGCCAAGCAATCGCTGGAACCAAGACTCCATCTCCTGGAGCGAGCAATGGTTGACCTTTCGTGGGCCTTAACAACGCTTCTACCATGGCTAAATTTGCAGATGATCCAGAATTCATCATGACAAAATATTTTTTGCCTAGATAGGTTGCCATAGCAGATTCAAAAGCTTTGACTTTTCCGCCCATAGTCAATTCTCCGGACTTAAGAGTCGATATCGCAGCTTCTATATCCACATCTCTGAGCCCAGAAGAAGCTAAAGGAATTTTCATGCCGATAAAATATCAGAATAAGTTGTAACCAACGGCATAAGCTAGTGAGAATGAAAAATTAGAATTCTGCGCAGACTTTAATAAACGACCATGGTAGCGACTATTGTGATTCTTCTGGCCAGGGATTTGCCTCAATTGAATGCTCGTAATCTGCTCAATCGTCTTCTTTTGAACTCCGATTCCAATCTCTTTTCATGCAATAAAGGAAACACTGCAAGAATTTGTCAGATTCCAGAATGATTCAAATCGAAAAGAGGCAGCTTACTCGGGGAATTAAATCAAAAGTTCATTGACTGTGGGCTTCAATCAAGTGGCTGGGGACGGGATCGAACCGTCGACCTCACGATTTTCAGTCGCACGCTCGTACCAACTGAGCTACCCAGCCGAATTAACAAATCGCGACCCAGACGGGACTTGAACCCGCGACCTCCGCCGTGACAGGGCGGCGCGCTAACCAACTGCGCTACTGGGCCAACTATTCAGATAAAGCGCAAACTTCATCTGGCGTCCCCAACGGGATTTGAACCCGTGTTACCGCCGTGAAAGGGCGATGTCCTAGGCCCCTAGACGATGGGGACTAGAGGAGGATTAATCTTAGCCTGAAATTAGCAATGTGAATTTCTGGGTACTATAACCAAGTCGCTTAGGTGAGATACGAGCACTTCTGTGATTTATGGGGCCTTTAGCTCAGTCGGTAGAGCAACGGACTTTTAATCCGTGGGTCGTCGGTTCGATCCCGACAGGGCCCACTCAAGAGCCTAGAGTCCCTAATTAGCTCGATATATAGTTAAGCGGTGATGGTGGCGGGCGAAAACATGATTGTCAAAACCCTAGTGTTGACCGCTTTATTCACAACAGTTGCAATTAATCCTTGGTTTGCCTATGACCCAATTAATTTGCCAAAGATGTTGACGCTCACGACTGGCGCAACTCTATTGCTTGGGCTTGCTATCTCCAACTTAAAAAAATTACTAGGAATCAGACTTTCATTAACGGCTCCTTTGGCTTTATTGACTCTCTGTTTTATTTTTTCGTTTTTTACAAATGAAGCTTCTCGGACTGTCCAATTTTGGGGTACGTGGGGTAGGTCGACAGGATTACTCACCTATTTGTCATTTATTGTGATTACGTTAGTAGCCGCCTTGATCGCCTCTCAAAAAAACCTAATCTCAATCCGGATATGGTTTGAAAAGTTAGGTTATTTTATTTCTTTATACACATTGCTTCAATATCTAGATTTAGATCCAATTAATTGGTCACAAAAACTAATGGTGGCGACGCTAGGAAATATAAATTTTATGTCTAGCTTCTTGGGGATGGCTGCAATTTCATACGCTTCTAGAGTTTTACTGGAGAGAGGTGAACTTACCCAGAAGATACATTACCTCTTTTTTGTTTCCCTTAATCTATTCTTAATTTACATTTCGAAGTCAATACAAGGCCTAGGTGTGTTTCTGGCGGGCATTGCCTTCATCCTTTCCTGCATAATCCGTCGCAGGTCTAATTATCTAAAGGCGCTCTTAGCTTTTGGAACCTTGATATTTCCTGGATTATTTGGCTTAGCAGGAACTGCAGGCTTGGGGCCACTCTCATTTCTAAAACAAGAGACTGTAGTTTTTCGAGTAGATTACTGGGTTGCTGGAATAAACATGGTTCGCTCAGACCCCATAAATGGAATAGGGATCGATTCCTTTGGGGATCATTACCGCGAATTTCGAACTTTAGAGGCTGTAACTAGGACTGGCCCTCAAAGAGTCACAAATACCGCCCACAATGTCTTACTTGATATTTCAACAGGCGCTGGAGTTATAGCTGGATTACTAATGGTTGTCCTTTTACTTGGAACTGCAATAATTGCACTTAGGGAATTGCGTTTTAATCAAGCTAGTGATGATTTCTTTGCCATCGCAGCAATATATTTTGGTTTCCTAGTCTTTCTTTCAATTAGCATCAACCAGATAGGCGTAGGTGTTTGGGGATTTCTTATGATTGGATTAATACAAGGGGTAAGAGAATTTGAAAAAACACAAGACGAGACTCGACCTCTCAAAAAGTCCACTGTTCATCGCAATAGTTTTAATTTTAAGAGTAAGAGAAGTTCCGTCGCAGGAATTTCCAATTCACCACTAACATTTAATGCCATCATCGCATCGAGCATTCTCTCTTTGGCAGCATTTTTAGTCTCGGCAATTCCAAATTTAGCGGACGCTAGATTTCTTCAATCGATTAAAAGTGGCGACTTAAGTGAGGCGATTTCGCGGGTGGATAATCTTGGAACACAGCCTTTTCATCGAGAAATTCTTATGGTGAAGCTGAATCAAAATGGAAGATTCTTGGATAGCTATCAAGTTGCAAAAGATACCGTCGAGAAGTACCCACTAAATTGGTCAGCTTGGGTTCAAATAGCCTTTAGTAACGAGGCTACTAGGCAGGAGCGGATAGAAGCTTCGAAAAAACTCTACTTGCTAGACCCCAATAACCAAGACGTAAGAGTTGAATTTGAGGCGAGGCTTCCCAAAGAGTAGTTTTGTCCTAATTGTCCGAATACAGCAACATATTTAGAACTGATTCGTAGAGGGTAGTAGAGGCGGCGACGGTCGACTCTGTAGTACAAACCGGTATAGAAATAAGGGGCTCTTTTAGTGTCACTACGTAAGAAGTCTGCCTCGGCAGGTCTGAAAGTCTGGACCGTAGCGGAGCTTGGTGCTTTCTACACAGAGCACCGTAGTGAGCTCATTGCCCACGCCTCGCGTATTCTGAAAGACAGCGCGAAAGCTGAAGAAGTAATCCAAGATGCCCTCATCAAGGTCATGCTCGCCGCCCCTGAGCTTGAGTCGAAAGATCACGCCCTTGGCTACATGCACAGAACAATCGAGAACCTCTGTATCGATATCTTCCGTATCGAGGGTCGTCGTCCAAACCTTGTGGTTTTAGATGATGCCTCAGCAGAGCTTGAATCAACCTGGATCGATAACGAAGATCATGTTGATGTAATCGCAGCGGCAGATGATGCTGCAATTGTTAGACAAGCACTTGCAATGCTCTCACCTGCAGAGCGAGCAGCTCTTGTGATGTGGGAGATGGAAGGCAGATCAACTGCAGAAATTGCAGCAGAGCTTGGTATTAGAGAATCTGCTGTTAGACATACCGTCTCAAGAGCAAGAGCATCTCTACGCAAGGTTATGAGCGAGTTAATTGTTGATAGCGAGCGCGGTTTAACTGCCCTAGATATGCTCTCAACAACTTACAAGAAAGCAGCGGAGATTGCTAAGAAGTCAAGTAAAGCAGCTCTTTCACTAATTTTAGTTTTCTTTGCCTTCCTTGGATTTAATGCGATGCCAACAGATAGCGAGCTTCCTATTGCTACAACTCAGGAAACTATCTCTTCAACTGAGGTTACAAGTGATAAATTAGCAGCACCTGCTGTTGAAACATCAGCAACCCCTGTTATTACTCCAGCGGCGATTGCTAAAGCTCAATCTGCTGTTGAAAATGCCAAAGCGATGTCATTTGGCTTTGCTGGCCTGGATAAAAGTGGAGTTCCAATCGGATTTACTGTAACTGATTCAACTGGCGCACTTGGCTCTCTCTATATAACCAAGCGCCTTCCGGTGCTTTCGGAAACTGAGTTGACCATCTCCCAAATCACCAAGACCGACAAGGGCGCTGCCAATATCTTCCTCTCGCAGCAGCTGATTAGTGATTCCAATGGCTTTTCATACCTTCCCTCCCTCTCCTATGGCAGGGATGGGGCCTGGATTCCTCTAAATACCACCCTAACCATGCTTGATTCTGAGCGTCTTCTAAGTGGCGATTACCTAGTAACTGCCATTATTAAAGTAGAATCTGAGGTTGGAATCTCCATTGTGATTCCAGCGACCGCCTTTGGTCGGGATCTCCTTGTTGCCCCAAGGCAGGTAATAACCCGCCTGGTGCTCAACCCAGGAAAAACTGAGATTTTGTCACAAGCAATTTATGTAGTTGAAAAGGGAGCTAAGTAAGTGAGCTCTTATTCTAAGTTTCTCCGCCGCGTCCGGATACACGGCAGAGAATGTGGTGCAGTAGCACGTGCATTGCCCCACAAGATAGGGAGAAATTCCTTATCAGCCGCAGATAAGAAAGTCTTATCTACGACAAATGAAAGGAAAGTAATGTCAAATTCGACATTCTTTAAGCGTATTGCGTTAACAGCAATTGCTGCGCTGGGCTTCGGAATGCTTTCCGTTGCTCCATCAAATGCAACTGTTACAGCTCATACGTTGACAATCGATGCAGCAACTGACTCGATTACACTGGGAGAGACAGCAACTGCTGTTCTTACTCATAGTTTCGTCAATCTCTCAAGAGTTGATGACACTGTCACAATCCAAGGCATAGTCACTTCATCTAACTCTGCTTCTGCAGGTATTGTGACTCTTCGAGTCACAGATAGCTACACAAGCTTAGGAAATGATGCAACAACTGCTAATTCACCATTCTATGCGAATGGTGTCGGCAATCTATACACAGTTGGCATGAATGACTCGTCAACTTCTTTATTCAATCCTGCAAATCGCAATAATGCCGCTGGGCGCGATGCAATTGTGATTTCTGCAACCGGTGCTGTAGGGGCCAGTAAGAGCCTTGGAACACAGCTTGCTGTAGATCTCTACGCTCCAACTGCAGCTGGTACTTACACTGTTACCTTCTACACAATTGTTCGTTCAGACGGTAACGCTGCTACAACCACTGGAACACCGACATTAACCTGGACCGTCACAGTTACCGCTCCTTCCAAGACAGCAACAGCTGACTCAACAGTCACTGTGCGTCAAGGCGCAGCAACAAGTGGTCTTACTTACTACAACGGAACTGCAGATGGAACTGATAGTCAGACTCTGGCGGCAGCAACAGCAACCAGCACCGATGTAACTCCAGAGTTCAGCCTTGTGGTAAATCAGAAGAATGGAACTTCCACAAATACTGCTCAGGAATCCTTTACGGTTTCTGTCTCAGGTGAAGCCTGGATAACCACCGTGGCAGGCGCGCCATCTGTAACACGTATGGTCGCAGCCGATGCTAGCGCTGTGAAGACTCTGACCTTCGCCTACCCAACTGCTGGAACTCCAGTGATTGTGTATGTCTGGTCAACCGGTACTGCAGGTACTGCAACGCTGACAACCACTACAACAAGTGGCCTTGTTATCGGCACAGATACCCTTACCTTCCATGGTGATGTAACCACACTTGCTATCGGAACTGTTTACAAGAGCGTTCTCCAAGCAGGAACAGCATCAGCTATCGCTGATGTGGTAACTATTACCGCTAAGGATGCTGGTGCACGCGCAGTAACTGGTCTAACAGTAGGAATCGTTTCAAGCGATGCTACTCAGATCTCAACTGGCTCATGTACCGATAACCTCGGTTTGGCTGCAGCCACAACCCATGTAACTGATGGAACATATCTATGTTCTGTTACACCAGTTGTCTCTTCAGCATCAGGTAAGGCTGTTACTCTGACAATCAGAACAGCTGATCCTGCATCAACAACTGGCGCATATCTCACAACCACCCATGCAGTAACTATGGGCGGAGCTGTTAGCACAGTTGTATTGACTCTCGATAAGGCAACTTATGAGCCTGGCGAAGTTATGACAATTACTGCAACCGCAAAGGATTCATCTGGAAACACTCCTTATGATGGAATCAGCGGACCAACACTGACATCCAATAAGCAACTTGGTGCTTCAATCTCCATGAGCACCTACAGAGGCGGAAACTCCATCTCGAACACTCGTTCGTCAGCTGGAGTGGTATCAAATACCACCAACCTCTTTGCTCCTGCAGCTGCTGGCAAGTTCACCATCAATGGACGCGATGGCCAGACAACTCCTGCAGAAATCAGCGTGTCAGCAACAGTTGCTGATGACGCAGCTACCGCTGCAGCTAATGCTGCAAGCGATGCTGCTGCTGAAGCTATCGATGCTGCTAATGCCGCTACCGATGCTGCAAACCTTGCTGCTGAAGCAGCTGATGCCGCAACAGTTGCTGCTGAAGAGGCACGTGATGCCGCTGATGCTGCAACCGCTGCTGTTGAAGCTCTAGCAACTGAGGTTGCAACTCTGATGGCTGCCCTAAAGGCACAGATCACAACTCTTGCCAACACAGTTGCCAAGATTGCTAAGAAGGTCAAGGCATAAAGCCTTAAACCTCTTCGATTCGAAGCCCGGTCTCCTGCAAAGGGGGCCGGGCTTCGGTCTATCTAGGGACTATGATTTAGCAAATGCGCGTAGCAGTAATTGGTCAAGGCTATGTTGGGCTAACTATTTCCTCGGGCGCAATTAGCGCAGGTTTTGAAGTAATTGGGATAGATAAGAACCAAAGGGTTGTTCAGGGGCTCAATTCCGGAAAGTCACATATTGAGGGTATATCTGATAGCCAAATAGCCAGAGCCATATCCTCAGGAAAGTTCAAGGCGAGTGGCAATTTCGCAGAAATCACTAATTCTGAGATTGTGGTAATCGCAGTTCCCACGCCATTGAATAGAGCTGGAGAACCAGATTTGTCCCTTCTGGAGAGCGCAATAAAGTCCATTGCGCCATTCTTAGGCGAAGACTCTTTAGTGATTAATGAGTCCACCTCCTATATCGGAACATTAAGGAATGTGATTGCTCCTCAATTAACAGCACTTAATTCTAAGGTTAAACACTTTGCAGTATCTCCTGAGAGAGTAGATCCAGGCAATAAATCATTTGATGTAAAGAACACCCCTCGTTTAGTTGGCGGGTTAACAGAAGAGGCAAGTAATCGTGCTGTAGCTTTCTACTCGTCCTTCTCTGATCACGTAGTTAAAGTCTCATCACCTGAGGTTGCAGAGGCTGCAAAGTTATTAGAGAACTCCTTTAGGTTTATCAACATTGGATTTATTAACGAATTTGCTCAATTAATTAATACTATGGGAATTTCAGTATCTGAAGTAATTGCTGCCGCAGGAACCAAGCCATATGGTTTTATGCCATTTTTTCCCAATGTTGGAATTGGTGGCCACTGTATTCCAGTAGATCCGCTCTATCTACAGAAGAACGCAATTGATAATGGGATGATAAGTAGATACATCGAACTTTCCAAGGAGCTAAATCATGAGATGCCAAAGTATTGTGTTGAGAGGCTAGAGGCGCTCTTTGGCAAGCTGTATGGCAAACATGTCCTAGTAGTTGGGGTCTCATACAAGCCAGACATTTCGGATACCAGAGAAAGTCCAGCTGAATTTGTGATTAAAGAACTTGAGAAGAAGGGCGCTAGGGTTTCCTGGCATGATCCTCTAGTAGAGAGCTTTAATGGACAGAGCTCAGCATCGATAGCTGGAGATTATGACCTAGCGCTAGTTTTAGTAAAGCATCAAGTGTTAGATATGGGTTCTTGGTCGAAAAAGCCAGTCTATTGCGTTAATTCAACTGCTTCAGAGCAAGAATGGATTCCAATTCTCGGTAGTAGTAGAGGAAAGTAACTAGTTGTGAAAGTCCTACATGTTATTGCCAGAATGAATGTGGGAGGCACTGCTACTTATCTCCTTAACTTATTAAATGGCTTACAAGGATCTGAGGTAGAGACTAAATTATTAATTGGAAACGTTCCAAGCAATGAAAAGGAAGATACTCGAGTAGAGCAACTTGACTATCAAAGAATTAAAGGGCTATCCAGGGCCATATCCCCCTTCAAAGATCTAAGGGCTCGTAGACAATTGTGGGAGATAGTTGATAAGTACAACCCAGATTTAATCCATAGCCATACCTTTAAGGCAGGAGTGCTAGTTCGTAGTAAGAGAACTTCAATTCCTATCATTCACACATTCCATGGCCATCACCTTTATGACCCAGATTATGGAAAAGTTGCCAGAGTTGTAATAAATGGTCTTGAAAGAGTTCTTGCAAAGCGCAGTAGGAAAATTCTTACCATCGGTTCAAGAGTTGGTGAGGAGCTACTTGATGTTGGAATTGGCAGGAGGTCTCAATATCAATCAATAGCTCCAGGGGTTCGAGTACCAAAACTCTCTGATCGATCTAAGATCGTGAAGAAATTCTCACTCAATTCAGATCGTTTAAATGTTCTATGGATGGGGCGCTTAACTCGAGTAAAGCGCCCAGATCGAGTAATCGAACTTGCCAAACACTTTGCCGAAGTCAATTTCATTATTGCCGGAGATGGCGAACTAAGAGCCGAACTTGAGGCAATAGCTCCGAGCAACGTTTACTTTCTTGGAGTGCAGAACTCTGATGAGATGTTTAGCCTTGCAGATATCGTCCTTTTAACCTCAGATAGTGAAGGAATGCCTTTGACCCTGATTGAAGGTCAGATGGCAGGGGTTCCAGCGATAGCCACAGATGTGGGCTCAGTCTCAGAAATTGTGGAAAATGAAGTAACGGGGTTTGTTACCTCAACTCAGATTGATCAGATTGCTTCAAGTTTAGGGCGGCTAATAGATGACAGTATGCTCCGCAGTACTATGGCAAAGAATGCAAGAGAGCGTGCATTAAGTCGCTTCTCGATAGAGAAGATGGTCAATTCACATATTCAGACCTATCAGCAGGCCCTAAAATGAAAATCTTATTAACAGGTGGGGCAGGATTTATCGGCTCTCATTTGGCTGAAAAACTCCTCAAAGATGGTAACGAGGTAGTTGCCATTGATAATCTTTCAACAGGGGCTGCCTCCAATATTGCTTCCTTGAAAGCTTCAGCAAACTTCTCCTTTATCGAGGGAAGCATTTTAGATTCTGCATTGATTAATCAACTAATGGAAAGCTGTGACGGAGCAATACATCTAGGCGCAGCACTCGGTGTGAAGAGAATTCTAGAACTACCATACGAGTCTTTTGTGGCAAATACACAAGGAACTGAGAATGTAATACTTGCTGCTTCTAAATTCAAAAAACGTGTCTTTATCGCATCGACTTCTGAAATTTATGGCAAGAATCCAGAGCAACCACTAACAGAGGAATCAGATAGAGTAATTGGTTCTCCTCAACTTCTGCGATGGGCCTACTCAGAGGCAAAAGCTATTGATGAATCACTTGCCCAAATGTTCTATCAATCCCATGGTCTTGAGTATGTAGTGGGAAGATTCTTCAATACCGTTGGGCCAAGACAAAGTGGGATGTATGGCATGGTATTACCAAGGTTTGTCTCTGCTGCAATAAAGAATGACACTCTCGAGGTCCATGGAGATGGCTCACAGAGTAGAACTTTTTGCCATGTCCTTGACTCTATTGATGCTGTTTCAAAACTCTTCTTTAGTGAAAAGGCAGTGGGGCAAGCCTTCAACATCGGCGGAGAAGGCGAAATCTCAATTAAAGAACTTGCAGATAAAGTAATTGAGATGACTGGCTCAAAGTCTGAGATTAAGTATGTGCCCTATAACAGCGCTTATCCTCAAGGTTTTGAAGAGATGATGCGAAGGGTTCCAGATACCTCTAAATTAAGAACCTATACCGGCTGGAGTCCAAAGCGAAACCTTGATGAGATCATCAAAGATATTGAGAGCTCTCTTGGGGCCAAGTAAGCGCTCGATAGCAGCATGCCTGCTTCTTGCCCTTACTTCAACTCTATTTAGCGCCCCTGCCTCATATGCAGTCGATTCCAGAGTCATTGATGTAGTCACTGTCACTTGGGATAGAGCAGCAGCTCTTCCAGGAAGTGTTACAGATATTCAAAGTCAGATCGAAAATGATGTTAAGCCAAGATGGAGAGAGCTAACCACCATCTCAGGTGATCCAGCAGATAGAAGGATTGAGTTTAATTTTGGTGGCTCTCTTCCTACTCCGCTGGTTTCAACCATTCCACTGCCCTGCGAGCGAGTAGTAACAGCATGGAGTGATGTAGTTCGAGAGGAGACCTACAGAAGACTTGGTATAACTGATAGTAGCTCTAGGTATTTGGTGATAGTTGCTCCCGATAATGGTTGTATCTGGTCAGGTCTTGCCAATATTGGCAGCGCCAGTAATTCTGGTGGAACTCTTGTGCTTCATAACACGATTAAAGGATTTGTAATTGCTCATGAGTTGGGACACCTGCTTGGCCTTGGACATTCCAATCTAATTCGCTGCCCTAGTTCATCTCCAGATGGAAGTTGGAGTAGTTGTAGGGCAGTTGAATATGGTGGAAGTATCGATTTAATGAGTAATGTCGATGTTTCAACACCTCTTTCAACTTATCATCAATGGCGAATGGGGCTACTTGAGAACAAAGATGTAATTCAATCTTGGAAGAGTGAAAGTGTTGAGATAAATAGCGTCTCTCTCTATGGAAAACCTAGAGCCATATTCTTGCGTGAGGGATCCTCTACTTATTGGATTGAGTATCGAAGCGCTACAGATCGATATAAAGCAGGTCTTCTTATCTATCGTACTGATCCCCCTCCAGGAAGCGCTGTCATATCACCTAATCCAGCAGATGCCACACAACCCACCTTCACAGGCATTGGAACTGATATCTGGATGATGAACCTAGATAGCTATGCCTATATAAGCTCAAACTCCAGCTCAACAGGCTCGATGACCCTTCCTGCC
>Ga0315901_10002969_pt1 | contig 22511 bp, 36 predicted proteins | sample LakEriMetagenome_10_FD_203761 | JGI IMG/M metagenome (GOLD analysis project Ga0315901, IMG submission 203761) | Freshwater fungal communities from buoy surface, Lake Erie, Ohio, United States - Buoy 2 MA116 | ecosystem: Environmental > Aquatic > Freshwater > Lake | place: USA: Lake Erie, Ohio... | reverse complement strand
TGCTAATGGGGATATGTCCTCCAACACATCATAAGCCGATTGATAATATTCATTCTCACCCTCATTTTCCCTTATAACTTTTTTAACGATTCTGATTAAATCTGACTCTGTTAATCTTATAACTTTTTTCATAATATTTTTTTTATATAAATATATCTTAAAACAAAAAACCCCATACTAAGATGGGGTCTTAAAAAAATTGGAATGATTTGATTATCTAAACATTTGTAAGTTATCAATAAAATAATCTTTCAATCCTCTTGCAGCCGAAAATGATTTTTGGGTCGCCCTTTGTAAATTGTAATTAAATACAAATAAATCTTCTTCTACGTTATATCTTTGTTTCTTCACCGACCTAGGATTGATTTTTCCAAATACATTTAATATACCTGATATTAATTTTTCATTATTAACATCTTCAAAGTCGTATCTAACATTCATTGATATATCTTCCAAATCTTTGTCAGATAAATTATTAATTTTATTTATTAATTCGTTATCCTCATCACTATAAAGTTTTTTATTTGGGGTTTTATATTTATCATAATTAATTTTAACTTCTTTATCAGGAATATTATAACGAACTGGTCTATCAGGAATATTAAACTCGTCTTTGTCTTCCCAATCTTTGTAATCATATAAATCTCTTAAATCGGTAATTCCAAAAGGACTATAAGAGTTCAAGAAAAGTTCAATATGGTCTTCACCACCAAGTAATCGAATTAACTTATCTAATGAAGTTGTAGTATCTATTATTTTTTCAGCACTGCGTTTTTTTGGTGAATCATCTTCAGATTCTCTAATAACTCTCTTTACTAATCTAACTAAATCGTTTTCAGTTAACCTTACAACTTTTCTCATAATATAATTTTAATTATAAATACTTAATAAAACAAAAAACCCCATACAAAGATGGGGATTAATTTTTTACTCGAATATTTGTATATCCTTTTTTGATTTGATTTTCCAAATAAGTTTTCATTTTATCTGAAAAGTAGTTAACAACAACTTCAGATGGTAAAAAGCGAAACACATCCACATTCTCAATATTTGGTCCGTGAGCCTTATATGTAAGAGATTTTGATATCCAATCGTAATAATAATAAAACTCATATCCGTATCTATATCCCAAAACTTCATCATTCTTATAAAGATATACCGTTCCAGTTATTGAGTCCTTCCCATTGTCTTGCCAATACAAAAGGGTTTTTGTGATTTTGTATTTTTCCATTAATTTGGACATCGCCGCTTCGTATTGGTTCTCGGTAATTAATATTTTCATATAAGATAAATACTCAATAAAACAAAAAACCCCTCTTTATGGGAGGGGTTTCATTTTTATCCAAAATAATTTTTTAAATACCTTGAGGCATTTGCCCACATAACACCCTTACCTGAAAAAACCTCATCGGGTAAGTCAACATCAAATTTTTTCTTAACGTAACTCCTTAACGCATCTTCAGTCCACTGTCTCCCTGTTTTACTATCCATAAAGTCAATTTTATATTTTCTTGATTCCCTTTCTTCATCCTCTCTATTCTGACGAGATATTTTTTCTTCGGGGTCATAATCTTTGTTTCCAATACTACCAGGACCCTCAAGATAATTACTCCAACTACCTGGACGATTAATAGAGTCTCTACCCCACTCAGATGGTTGTTCACTAATTACTCTTTTTACCAATTTAACTAAATCAGATTCTGTTAGTCTTATAATTTTTTTCATAATATATTTTTGATTATAAATACCCAAATTTTCCAAAAAATTTTTATCTACCAATCGGTATTGATAACCCAATCCCGTATTTACTTCCCAATTGATATGACGAATTTCGATTAACATTATCTTTAAATCCCGTGTTATTCTGAAAAGTTGGATTTGATGACATTGTCAATTTCGCATTTTTCAAAAATGGTAGTTCCTTTGTTACCCCAAAATAACCTGGTTCCAATGACATCTCAATATCTAATTTTGGAACATAAAAACTAATTCCGGGGTTAACAGATTGGGGATTCCCAAATTGGTCGGTATTAACATTTATATAAGGGGTAATTCCCTTATTTGTTAAAACCTCACTAACCTTAGATAAAAAGGATTTATCATTAACGTTTAATGACCCAATTTCAGGTATAGATTTTAACTTATTTAAAATATTTTGATTAGATGTGACAGTATCGTTATTTGGAGTAAAATTTTGTAATTCAGTATGTGAAATAGGTTCGATTTTTTTTGGTCGTTCATACAAACCTCTAATTCTATTTTTCTCTTCTTCTGTAATTATAAATTTTCCCATAATATAAATTTACAAATAAATACCCAAATTTTCCAAAAATTTTTCCAGAATTTTTTTTGGGAATATGGGGTATACACTTGATAGAAGGGATTAACCCCCCATTTTACCTGTCAAAATGTCATATATAGAGGGGGGATACGGGGGAGGGAGGGGGTAATATCCCACTATATGGTAGGAGGGGGGACCATATCACCCCCCACATCACAAAAAACAATATGGGGTCCCTCCCCTTTATTATATGTCACCTATGAATGTCATGTAAACCAAATCATATATACAACACTTGTGAATAACTATTATAAACTATTTTGTTTGTTAGTGTGGGGGAAAAGAGTTACCTTTACTATGTGATAATGATTAAGTTCAGTCAAGGGTTGGGGACGTTGATGTTCGCTGGAGCGTATACTCCAACCTGCTTTATTATATTAATAATAAATCCCCCCATTCATTGTCAATCTAATAACCTGACATATAACTAAATAAAAAATAGTCGTAAAAAAGTGGGGAATGTTTTGTCAATATGATAATTTATATTATCTTTGATTATCTGTATAACAGATTGGTGGAGCGACCTTTATGGTCCCAATTATTTGTGGGGGTTAATTCCCCCACATTTATTTTGTGTAGTCAAGTATTATTTCTATATTTGTATATGGCACTCACACTCGTTAAAGGAAAGTTAAGACAGATTGTTAATAAGGCTTATAAGTCATCTGACTATATTTGTTCATATCACGGTATGGCAGAACTACCTGTTCGTGTTACCAATGTCAGAATGTATGTTGATAATACCATTCCCCAAGATTGGAATGAAAGGTATAGTTTTGAAATTGACCTTGAAGTTACCATCCCCACTTATGAAGGTAGTCCTGTACAATTCCGTTTTGGTGCAGACCGTAATCTTGTTAAGGGTCTTAGAGCAAGAATTAATTGGTGTGGTATTTTGGATTCCCTTATTTCGAGGTCTTCCATGTTTACCGCTCAAAAAAGTAATTATGTCAAAATAAAGAAGATTTCCATTATTCGTAATAATACTTCACCTTCTTTGAATAATTAATAATATAACTTTGTGGTTCCGATATTGATTCGATAATTTTCCACCATCATTTTTGAATGTTCCATAATATCGTGTCTAATTTTTGACAGGTCATCTTCTGTCAGGGGGGTTTCATTATTAATAAAATCAATAATACGTGTCATATTTGCTGACAACGTAATTAGAAACTCCTGTCTTAAAGGTTTCTTTAATCCCACCATATATGTCAGTTCGTAATTCACCTCACCTCTTGCACCTTCATAATCATATATGGTGGTAAAAAGTGGGGGTTCTGCTTCCACATGGGAAAACATGACATTTAGTCTGTTGATAAATTTACTCATAATCCTGTGTATTAGTGTTGTAAGGGGGGAAATATTGTTAATAACTTTCTTCTATTTTTCTTGAAAATGTCATAATGTCAGGTCTCTTGATAGGGGGGATAATCCCCCACACCACATTTAACCCCCATTTCTTTACCACTTTCTCCCACCATTTATAGGTGAAATTGTCGTTCTGAGAGTGTAGTGTCAATTTTTTGTTGTTCTTGATACCTGTATGACCACTTTTTTTACTATATCTATTTCCCAGCAAATAAAATTGTGTTTATAGAGTAACTGGGGGAAGACACATTTATGTGTTGTTAGAATCTTAAATTAATAATCTTCAACGAGACCCCTTGTTATCTGACCCTAAATTTACACCACTTAATGGTCCTTGTAAATAAATCCCCTCCTATAATTTACTATATCCTTTTACATATAATAAACCATTATTGGTTACCATTATATTCATTTACATATAAATTACTTGTTTGGGATTTCTATACCCTTTATAGTATAAATCTCTTGATTCTTGTCAGCTCATACCCTTACGGGTATCATATAAAAGTAAGCCTATAGATTTACTTATACCAAATGGTATAATACCGATAGGTATAATTAGTGGACCCCTCTGATTGGTGTATTATATAAGTGGGGGTTTTAAGGTAAATTATGAACGAATAAAACGGAGGTTTTGTGACCCCTTTATGGGGGAACAACTACCGAAGTGGGGTGAGTGAATGATTTACCTTAAATAACCACAATATCTGTATGGTCGCAATGTTTTATCGGGTATGCGATAGTTAGGTTCAATCATTAATTTGTTTTGAACGTTCTATTATCTTCTTCAATAACTCATCTTTCCATTTAGAAAATATTTCAACAGACCTATCAGTTGTATCTGTTTGATATAATGAAGAGTAATATCCTTTATCAAAGAATTCACCACAAATATTTTCTAATTCACTTTCCGTTAAAATTACAAATCCCTTTTCCATATTATTTATTTTTTACAAAGGTAAAACAAATTAATGACAAAACCTAACAAATGATAAACAACATTAAAACGATTGTTTATCATTAAACGTTATGTGTAAGTGTTCCGTTCATCGTTCTAATCAACATTTCGGTTGAAATTTTAAAAGAAAAATCCCACCCACTTTTAAGAAATTTTATCAATTGATATGATTTTAATGTTAGTATCATCACTTAATACCACTTCATTTTCAATATATGTTGTTATTCTTTGAATAAGACTTCTCGGTATATCCACTTTTTGTATTGGAACTTTCGCAGTTATCATATAAAGATTTTTACTATTATTAAAAAGTTGGTCTATAAAATTTTTATCTGTAATTCTTTCAATATTAGAAAACCAACTACCACCCAAATTGTGGGTATTCAATTCTTTTAGATTATTTAATTTTACAATCCTATATAAAATTAAAATATTCGGTGTGTTCTTAAATCCATCAGGGTAATTGTCTTTCAATAGTAATTTGAAATCATTAACAATCTCTTCTATCGCATCTTCATCATTTAATTCATCATATAAAATATAACCACCGTCAAATAGTCCCCATTTCGCAATATTGTATAAATCTTCTTCTGTTAATTTTGAAAATGAGTTGTATTGGGTATTCTCATTCAAAAAATCTCTTATTGTGGTTTTAATAAATTGTTTCAAATCTTTCATCTTTTCTTTTATATATAAATATTAAGAATTAAAACTTCCACCCTTCTTTTTCTTTTAAAATTTTTGTTCAGTTCTCCGATTAAACATTCTACCTTAAATAACCACAATATCCTTATAATCGACATATTTATTGATATGAATAGAAAATTGATTAACGAAGAATTAGACAGGATGAAATCTTTGATGGGTTTGGTTAGTGAAGTTGTTGATATTAGTGATGACTCTTACATTACTATGAACATAAAGAATTTTCCTAAATACAAAAAAGAAATCTCTGACTTACTTCAGAATAAGTTGAAGTCATCTAATGGTGATTTTGTTAAATTTAAGGATTCTGTAGTTATTGGTTATGACCAAAATAAAACACCAATTTTATCAGATGATTTAAGGGTCGATAATAGATTTTTGAATTATATGTTAACGATGGGAAGTAAAAAATTCAACTCATTATTATATAGTATTTTTTCTGATTATTTTGGTTTGGAGCGACAAACTAAAAATACTCAGTCAGATGTGGCCAAATGTGACCCATCTAATTTTACTATAGTTGGACCTTTGGTTGCGAAAGACGATAAATCTTTGATGAGTTATTGGGTAAGTCAAGAAGGTGGTAAGGTATACAAAATTAGATTTCCAAAAGAATGTGAATCTGAATTATCTTTAGGTGATAGAGGAACATATGTTACAGTTGAACCAATTCAAAATAGAACACATTTTCCAAAAGGAATTCCTGAAAGTTTAAGAGGTAAGAAACTTGGAACACTTATATACCTTGCTATGATAAAAAAATTGGGTTATGTCACAAGTAGTATGGGTAATAGTGCTGAAATAAGAATGGTTTGGCAAGACATATTAACAAATCCAAAATATGAAAATGAAGTGATGTCACTTGTATTACAAAAACAAATTCTTGTGTTTGACAGAAACACTAATGAAGATATTAAAAATGTATTTAATGAGTTTGTGTCAAATAAATTTACAGACAAAAAATCAGTCAGAGTTTCACCATCACTTAAAGAAATATTGGGGGATAATTTCACCGATTGGTATAATAGTTTAGAGGAAACACCTGAAAAAACTATCGATGATAAGATAAAAAAATATGAAGGAGAAGAACCAAAAGGTGGTGATACAGTTGTAGATACAAAAACAGGTAAGATATATAGTTTTAATGGAGAGTGGGAAGATAAAGGTAAAAAATTAATTCAATTATCTAGTGATAAATTCGAAACGTTATTGTTGCCAGCAGAAGAAAAATCGAGATTTAAAGTTATTCATAGGGGTGAGTAAATGATTTACCTCAAAAACTAATGTTAATAGTAAGTAAAATAGTATATTTTTATTATATAACAAATATTATTATTGTTGGTAACATATTTATTTAGTAAATTAAGGAAATGAGAAAACTTATAATAACTGAAGAGGAAAAAAGAAATATACTTGGGTTGTATGAATCTAAGATAGATATTAATCCCAAGAATTTGAAAATTGGAGATGGTAAAGGTGACCGATTGAATTTGAAGAAAGACGTATCGACATTACAACAAAAATTAATCGATTTAGGTTGTTTGAAGACAAAAACAGGAAAGCCTACAGGATATTTCGGTCCCTTAACTGATAAAGCTCTTGAAGATTATAATAAGAAAGGAAGTTGTAAGGTTTCGATTTCTAAAGATAGTTCTGAATCCGAGATTGACAGCGGTATTTTGGATAAAAATTCTTCATTACTATTCGATGGTGATAGATTATTTTGGTTGTCATCAGGAAATGTTGTTAAATCTTGGAATGCTGAAAGTGGACTAACGATTAAAAACGCTATATCATCAAATAGTATTGGGTCTTACTTGAAAAGTTTTGTTCAAAGTCAGGAAGAATGGATGAAAGAAAAGGACGCAGGTCCAATTCCATCGGGTAATTATGTTGTTGGTCCTTTACAGACAAGAGATGGTGGTTTACCTGAAATTGGTCCTTGGGAAGCATTTTGGTTTCAAATTTCGGGTCAATTGACCGACGAGAATCAAAATTTCCATATTGACTCTTTAAGAAGTAGGATTGGTTGGGGTAATCATAGATTAGCAATAATCCCCAAAGCGGGGACTGAGACTTATGGTAGGAGGGACTTTTATATTCATGGTGGTTCTTTGGAAGGTTCTAAGGGGTGTATAGATTTGACTGACAATATGGCCGATTTTGCAAAACAATTTGCCGCATGGTCGAGTTATAATAAGAAAAATAAAATGAATTTGGTTGTTGACTATAAAGATTCCCTAATGGATATGGTATCTAAAACTTTGGTGAAAATTGATAAGGGTAAACCTGTTAGAGGGCTGTAATCAATCATAGTTTAATCAATAACCACCACTAAACAACCATTTTTGGTTAGGTCAATTATTTGTTTGTTAATCCCATCGGAAGTTGCGAAACAACCATTTGACCATGCGGTGGACATTTTTTCTGTGGAATGGAAAATAACGGCTCTTGATTTTGCATTATCATTTATACCACCATCCAAACCTCGGATTATCATAGAATAACCGAATTTGCCTTGTTTGGTTCCTTCCGTAATAAAACATCCTTTTGAGGATTTGTTACTACCTGATTCATTGCTGTAATCTGATGGGTATAAAACACCTGATTTCCATGCGTGAGACACTTCAGTTGATATTACAATTTTTTCATTTTTCATGTCAATAACGAATAATCTTTCGGTCATAATATTTTTTGTATAATCTACTACTATGACATAATCCTTTCTTTTTGGATTATACTTTTTTATGGCGTCTTGAGCTATTTTGTGATATCCTCCATCATTAAATGATGAAAATAGGAAAGTAAGGGCTAAAGTAGCAGAGATTACGATTGAGAGTTTCATCGGTGTTTTCATTTTTCATTACAAAAATACTGATTAATTTTAGAATTACAAAAAAAATCGAGATGATTAGAAAAATTTATTTCCCACGAAACTGATTGAATGATTTACCTTAAAAACAACTATTAGTTTTGTCTATCTATAACAATTATATAACCATCAAATGAACCGATAGTAAATGGTATTTCTTGTGATAGTGTGTTAGACATCTTAACTTTATCTAATACTTTTTGTTTTTCCCCTGCGTTTGAATAAACGAAACTTAAGGACACGGGTTCGTCTCCTGTTTTGTCATACGATACTAATACCCCTCCTTGTCTGTTTGTTATTTCGGGATTATATATAATTTTTAACCCTTTGAGTTTGTTTGCGAATTTTAATGGGTCGTTTTCGTGAAGTATTTCTATTGATGTTTTAGTAGATGCATCATTTACTTGTTGTTGTGAAGAACCACATTGAGATTGATAGTTTTTGTTTTTCCATTGAGCGAAGTATTCTACCAATCCTTCTTTTGTATTATATTCTCTACTGATATCTAATGATGTGCCAGGTGTAGGTCCACTTGATAATTCTCTAACCAAATCATCCCTTTTTGTTCCTGAACCGTGACCCCATCCACCTCTATGGTCAAAAGATGTATAAGCATCACAAGGATTATCAACTCTTACAATTGGGATTTTGAGTTTGTAGGTAACAACTTTCGAACCCATACCATCTGTGGACATTTCAATATTATCTAAATCTACTTTTGAATATTTCTTTTGATTGTATAATTCTTTAAGTTTTTCTCCAACCGCATTTGACGCAGTATTTGAGAATTGGTGTGCAATATCATCTCCTGTCTCATCAAATTCGGGTCCTTCATAAGTTCCATCGAATCCATCATCATTTATTGTGAATGATACTGGCTTTGATGAGCTTCGTTCTGTTAATGGTCTAACATCACCCATTGTTGATTCTAATAAATTATAGAATCTATTCTTGTATTGATTGACAGTATTCATAAATGATTTTCTATATAAATATTATGTAAATAGAATATATATAATCTTACGACCATTTCCCTGTTCCTTTATAAATTAGTTTGATTGCGTTTCTTGGTATACTTTCGAATGTAATGATATGTATTCCGTCTTCATCGAAATTGGGGTCGTTATACCAAGTATTATTTAGTTTTGATGTATTGATTCTATATATATCATCATCATAAGTTGAATCCCACATATATTTTTCTTTATTACTATTAACCGCAAATATTACTTCACCTTCTATTTTTGTATCTTCTAACCAACTTTCACTTTTACCTTTCGGTACTAATCCTTGTTCTGCTATTTTATCTCTGAATATAGGGTTGGATGTATGATAAACATATTTGTTTGGTTTTACTTCTATTAAGTGTGGATTATTATAACTCTCGGTCAGGTATTGTCTTATTATAGATTTGATGGACTTTTTAAGTTGTTTCATTACTTCTTTTATGATATAAATATATTTATTGTTATGATTGAAGTATATGAAAATGCCATCCGCAAAGTGATTTTACGAAAATATCCCGTTTTAACTAATGTTATTGTTCAGGACCAAATGGAAGGTATAAGTTTTTTTTCTAATTTTCTTGGGATTCATTACAATGTATTATTTACAACCGAAGAGTGTTTATCTTCTGAAATGCAAAATCAAATCAACAAGGAAGTTAATTTTCTGATACGATATTTCCCCGACCAAGATAATCCCTTCTCTGAAAAAAAGAGTGTGAATTGTTATTTTAATTGTGGAGAGGGTTATGAATATAGTGGTGGCAAGATTTGATTTTTATGGTCTTATCTGAGTAGTTTTTGTATCTTAATTTTTGTTCAAAAACTTCAAGAATTTTCATTTGGAATGGTTTATTATCAGTGGTTTGAGAATGGGTTGAGATATATAATAGTTAGGTTCAATCATTAATTTGTTTTGAATTATCTAATCTATCTAATCGTTTTTTATATAATTGTTCTTCAGATTCCCAACTTTGATATTCTTTTTTAAAATCATCAAAAGTATATCCTTCTTTCTCAAAAAACGATTTAAGTTCTTCCACATTGAACTTACCAACTTTTTTATAAAACTCTTCTTTATAACTCATAATATATTTTTTATAAGGTAAAACAAATTAATGACAAAACCTAACAAACGATAAACAACATTAAAACGATTGTATCATTCGTCGTTCTTAAATTTGACTTCAATTTTTGCTTTGGGGTGTTTTGTATGAACGTATGAAATCAGTTTGATTGTCTTATCTTGTTCCGATGGATTAAATTGAACAATTGATATTTCTTGAATAAGATTACCATTAAAATATTCCCACTCAATTAGATTAAGATATGCAATCTTTTCGTTATTGTGATATACGGTGTCTCGAATGATATTGTATTCGGACATTTCTTTTTTGGAGATTTTATTGATTTTGGTTTTCCCGACATTACACGACATTAATATAATAATACCGAATAAAATTATTAGTGAGTTTTTCATATCTGTTATTTATTGGTGGTCAGAACAGGTCTCGAACCTGTATGAGTTTATTTCACCTCTCCCCCAAATATAGGGTAGCGTCTATCCAATTCCGCCACCTGACCATTTCCCCACCTCGAGATTATAGGTGAGTAGTTATTTCGGTTTTTTCTGCTGTTCCAAAAACCTGTGAGGCATCCCTCCTGAAAACAGTCAACACTACTGGGAGGAGGTGTGTCGCTCTCCTTTGTTCCCACGATGTCCCACTCGCGCCGTAGACATTCTGCGGAATCATTCTTAAAGTCTTGATTCGAAGACTCTGAGTATCTCCTACTCATTGTGGTCAGGACAGGATTTGAACCTGTATTCAGGGACTTGGAGTAAATTCCCCCTCCGAGTTTGTATGGTAACCAACATACCACCTGACTATTACATCACAAATGTATATATAATTTCCGAACTAATCAAATAAGAATTAATATATATCTTCTGAAAATAATCCTGTCATTGGAATGATACATTAATAATGTTCTTATTTACCACTTTGTTTCCGTCTTTCCATATTGTGTCACCTTTGATTGAGTCACATTCCATAGTTGGATAACTTACATATCCATTTGTTGCCCAATAACACTGAACTTCTATCGGATATTTTTTTGACGGTTTCTTTTTTGATTCAGATAGACCGAATCCTATTACCATACCAAACACCAACATAGTAAATGGTATTGCCAAATATTTTACGTTAAATGTTGTCCAATCTTTCATAACCACTCCTTATCTTTTAGGTATTGTAAAAACGCTTGGAGAAATTTGAAATTGTCTCTTGTATAATGTCCCAACTCTTCTAATGAGTCAGGATTATTTTCTAATATTCCTAACATCCAATTATTGTTATCCCAATGGTCTTCTTTCCAAGGTTTTTGTCTTTTATCGGTAACTTTGATATCAACAGTATCATAAAAACCACCTTTACCGTTGGCAATTATTGTTGCTTCATAACAAAAGTCCTCGTTTTCTGCAACACATCCTTGTGTCTCGACAACATCCAATTTAATTGGTTCATCTTCTCGGTTGTCCTCTTTGACATACCAAACTCCGTCTATTTGAATTCTATCTTTGTTCATATGTTTTAGTTTTTATAATTTCTATTAGTTTGTTTAAACAAGCAACTTCTGCTTCTTCATATGTATCTAATCCAGGTTGAGATGGGTGCCATTTACCATTAATACTATAAACGTAATATCTTTTGTGGTCATATCCTTTTCCTTCTACAACTCCAAATAAATCATACTTCTCTCTAAACCATCTAAATGCTTGTGAGAATGTTGGTGCCGATACATCTGCAACTTTGAAATCCTGATACATCACAAAATCTGCGTTTGTGTATAAATTGTCAGTATCTTCATTAACTGAGATATCACCCAAGAAATCTCCGTCTTTGTCGTAATACGCCAAACAGGGTTCATTAAATCCTATTGCTCTCATATCAAGAGATTGTTCATATGTTAAAAATTCTCTTTTCATAACTTTTCCAAATCTTCTTTAAGTCGTTTTATAAATGTTTCATCTCCGTCATCACCTGACAAATACCAATCAATTCTTTGAGCATAAACCTCAGCCTTTCGTAATATATCAACCGCCTCTTTGAACTTCTCGATTATTTCATCAGGATGTTTGGTGTGGTATAATTCTTCAGGATATTTCTTGTAATAATCAGGTTCGTAATATCCCCACCTTTCGTCTTTAAGTTCTTCTTCGGTTTTTTTCCTTCCATTATTTTCAATAACGGATTGTATTGACTCGGCGATGTAACCAATTTCACGTTGTCTGTAATTAAAGTGTCCTCCGCTCATAGTATTTTATTATTTCTTGTTTTACCTGTGTCCAATATGTCAAATACATAGGGTGAGGTGTGTGATATAAACTACTTGAAAAACTTGTGTCATCAAATGAACTATCATCACCACGACTTTTGATGATTTCATCTACCGATTTTAATGCACACAACTTAACTTCTACATCAGGTTTGTAGTGCCTTTCTGACAATAACTTGTCAAAAACGGATATCAACTCGTAAGCTTTATCGGTGGGTGTCATCGACCATATTTGATATAGCCAAAGATATTAAAATAAATTGAAATAAAAAAGTTTGTGGTAATTTAATTTACAAAGTCATTTCAGTTTCGATAAAATCTAAAAATGCATAGAGTATTGTCATAAGAGGTTTTTTTTCCATATTAGAATACCTTATATTATATTCTCCTTCATCGGTATTGTAGTTATATCCTCCCCATACTTGAACTAAACATCCTAACCCTGAAAAGTATTCTATTTGGTGTATCTCATCTCGGTTTTCTCTCCATAATATCGGTTGTATTCCCAATTCATTATATTGCATCGGTCCTGTTATGTCAACACATTCTTGGATTGTTTTGATAATCTCATCTTCGGTCATAAAATCCAAACCACCAACCTTTTCAAAAAAATCCTTCAATCCTATTGATTTAACCATTTGAATTACTCCAACGGCCTTTGTCATATTTTGTAACTTCTCTTTTAGTTTTTCTTTTGGTGTCATATTTTGAATTTTTTGCCGAAGTATCTCCATTCTAAGTCATCTCTGACCTCAGGAATTAATTTTGTCATTATTACATCGTAGGTTTCAGGAAGATAAAAGTTATTATACCAATCAAATAAATGTTCTACCGATTTGAAATTATCTTGGACATTTATCTTATACCAATATCTACCATCTCCTTCAATACTTTTCACAATACCAGTATCTCTATTTAATAAATCACACCAAGAAACATCAATAGGTATTTCTTGTAGGTAGTCGTGATATGGTGTTGCATAAATAAAATACTGCTCAACATAATTTTTGAAAGGTTCAACATAATTTTTGAAAGGTCCGTTATCAATTTGTCCAAACCAACCGATTACATCACCATATTCAAGTGATAGTTTGAACTCTTTATAAGTTCTGTCTAAAACACCATTTTTGAAGTTTTCAAAAATTATTAGGTTGGCTGATTTGTTATCAATCGGATGATTTGTTATTTTGACAATTTCTGTTAAAGATAATCCTAATATTTCAGAAGTTCTCAATAAACCATATTTTTCAACATAGTTCTTGATTGTTTCGAGCGCTCTACTTTCTTGAACTAATACTTTTTTTATGGTGTTTCTGAGGTTCATATTGTATAATTATCTATTTCTCCACCTTTCATTCCTATTGAGCCAATTACTTGTTGGTATTTTTCTTCATCCCAATTACTTTGTCTCTTTTGGACATATGGAATACATCCAGGGTATGGTCTATTAATTGCTTCTTTTCTCCACGGATTAAGTTCCAATTGTTCATCAGTAAGGTTTTCAAGTGTTATTACACTACAATCTCCCTCCCAAGTTGGTTTTGTGACTCCTCCTTGTCCGTCACCTGGGTCTGTGACAAATATAATTCCATCATCCACAAGTTTTTGTATATCAAATGTTAATCGAGAATCATCCATTCCCATCATTTCTCTAATCCTTCGTATGTTTTCGTGTAGTTTCATCTTCTTGGTTGTTTTCTTATACTAAAATAATAGTTATACATATTTCCTTCATCGCCAGGACTTTTGATGAGCACACTTGCAGGTCCATTTTGTTTATCTAACTTAGATTTTATTTCATTCCAATTCAAATCAGAAAACCAACTCGCTTTTTCTTTCAAAAGTTCGAACCAAGTTTGGTATCCTTCAGAAAATCCATTTCCTGTACCATTTCTGTTTGAATGTTTGTGGAACACATATGTAAAGTCATCAAAACCTATATGATTTTCGTCAAATGTATTTCTAATAAAATCCATCATCATATCTCCATAATTCTTATAAAGGTATTGACTTAAAACTTTAAGTTCATTCATAGCCTTTGCTTGTGGTAAATCACGCCATGCTTCGATGTAATCTAAAATTTCAAATGCAGCATCTCTCGATGATTTATCTATAATTATTTTCAAATCTTTTTCGTATTTGAAATTTCTTAAGACTTCTTTTTTATATCTGTCAATCATTTCTTGTTGATTTACATTCAATCTTCTTCTAATTGAATGGTCAAGTTCAATTGATTCCCTTAATACTTTTTTTATGGTGTTTCTTAGGTTCATTTTTTTGACTTAAAATAAAATTCAATATGTGGTCTTAACATTTCATCAATATCTTCATAGTTCAAACTCTCCAATAACCAAAAAGAATAATCTATTAATAATTCGGATATTTCATATTCTATTTCCCACCAATAATCTTTTTCCCTCAATTTGTCATCAAATAGGTCAAAGGTTTCACCTGTTCCCATTATTAAATGAATTTCTCCTTCAGTTATTTCATAAACGAAACTCAATCTTTCATTACTTTCAGAGACATATGTCGGTGTGAATTTGAAATCATAACCTCCTACATCATTTATATCATCAGTAGATAATTCTTTACCTACAAAATATTTGTTTAATACTTCAACAACACTCATACCTAATACCTTTGAAATATTATGTATTCCTCCAACTGACTTACAGGCTCTGATAAAACCTACTTTGTCTATGAGGTTTTCTAATCTGTTTTTTATATTACTTTCTTTCAAAACTCTTCTTATTGACTCTCTCAAATTTTGTGTGTCATCGTCTTTCATTCTTACTTTTAACCAACTCCAACTAATGTATTTTGGTCTTGGATATCCTGTTATGCCAGCAAAAATCGTAGTGAATTCACCTCTTAATTTTTCTGATAAATCTCCACCAATAAAATCACCAAAACTTAGCCCCCAATCTTCATCATACAAATCAGGAAATGGCCCTTCGTAATGGTATTCTCTCCATCTTTCATATAACCAATCTCCATCAACATATATTGTTCCAACAGGTGCAAAATGACTTACCCTTTCAGATGGACTGTAACCTACGGTTTCAAGTTCAATTTTTTCAAACCAATCGTATCTTTTCAGGTACCTGTCTAACACAAGTTCCATTTTTTTTACGACAGATTTATCTAATTCATTTCTTGTACTACTCATATTTTATAATGTCCGCATCTTAAATTGTAATACTCTGAGAGTTTTTCGCCCCAACTACCATAAATATGGTCATCCATAACATTAAACATCTCTCTCCATTCCTTACCGTTATCATCTAAATCACCAAAGTAATCATAATACATTCTCTCTATAATGGCATATTTTATAACTTCAATCATTTGATGTTCGTTTTCGTATTCACAAGGATGTTTATAATAATTATTAACTAAAAATGATAAATAATCATCAAACTTATCTCTAATTTCTTTTTGGAAGAAGTCCTCATAATCTCCGTCGTGTAATATTTTTATATATTCATCCAATCCTCCGAGGTCTTTTCTCATTCTAACCAAACCCACTTTTTTTCGCTTGATTTTGAGTTTTTCTATGAACTCGTCACGGGTAGTTTCTTTAAGGACTTTTTTTATTATATAATTTACACTATTATTCTCACTGATACCCCTTATTTTTTTATTGTGCTGGATATAGTCATCAATATCTTGTGGTATATATCCTAATATTTGACCGATTCGTCTAGAATCTTCTTCGGATGCCTCGTAATTTAACGTCCCTCCATATTTGTTTGCAATATCAACCAACTCTGAAGCATCCTTTTCCGAACCTTCTTTATAAATTACGTAATTTGTCGCATCACTTGACTCCACTTTTATTTTTTTTAGACCATTCATCTTAATAAGTAATCTCACAACAGGATTATCTAATGTTGTGAATGCAATATTTCTTTTTCCATCAACTATTGTTTTGACGGAACCGTATTCATTATAAGCATCTTTTGCATTTATTTCTTCATGTATTTTTTTCTTTTTCACACAGTTAGGATATCTTTTACCGAACATAGTTTTCATACCTTTTTGAGTATATCCTTTCCAACATCTTTCTTTGAGTTCTGTTTGTTGTTTCAATACTCGTTTGATTGTTTCTTGTAAATTATCTTCTTTTTTACTTTCGTCAAAATGTAATAACAATCTACCAACTCTTGACACTCTTGGTTCATCTTCAATTGGTCTTACCCCTCTGAAAGCAAAGTTAAACACTTCAGAAATCTCTGAAATCATTTTTGAACCTAATAGTTCGTTAAGTAATACACCGCTATATTTGTCAAAATCATAATCTCTATTACCAGGAAACTCTCCATATTGTCCTTCCTCAATCCACATTTTCTTTCCCCAATTTTCATCAACATTTAATACTCCCAAATAAAATACATGTATTCCTTCCCAAGGACTCATCGTATTGACCATTACCGAATTTAATTTGAATGAATTGAACCAATCAAACTTTCTTGACATTAACCTGTTAATTACAAACTCCAAACCCTTTGTGAATTTGTAATCCAAAAAAAGGAAGTCGTAATGTTTATCTTCTTTTAGTTCCATATTGATTCATCTTCTAAACAATAGAGTTCATCCCCAACACTTTTAAATGTTCTGTTAAGGAATTGTTCTTTGTATTTATCATTCAAGTATTCAATAAGTATTTTGTTGAATTCTATATCGTCAAAACCAACCGATTTGGAAATCGTATAGAGTGTCCTGTAAGGCTCGCACTGGATAATCCAAAATGTTCCCCAACTATTTCTGTGAAACACTTGTTGTTTATCTTCGTCAAACCATTTACCATACACATAATCATTTTCCTCATAATTAACCTCTAAATTCAATTTGTCAAATACTCTATCGAATTTTGAATAGATAAAGTTCTTTACCTTTTCTTCACGGGTTTCTTTTAATATTCTTTTTATGGATTCTTTTAGGCTCATATCTTAATCTCCACAATTCATGTGATAATATTCATCAAGTTTATTCTCATATTTAATTCTGAGATATTCTTCAATTTTTCGGTATAGTGATTCCCATTCTTTTGATGAAGAATCAATGTGTTCGAAATAAATGTAGTATATGTGGTCATTTATTATATTGTATATTAGGTGCTCAATAAATTGTTCTGAATTACTATATTTACAAATTTTATTAGGACTATATGTTGTTCTGACTAACTCCGCTAACAAGTTATCTAACTCGTATATCCTTCTCCTAATAGTTATTTGATTAACATTTTCCCTCAATATTCTTTTTATGGATTCTTGTAGATTTGGTTTGGGGTCGTTATCAACATACGCTTTCATCAAAATCGGATTAAAGTTATTAAGTTCAAATGCAACATAGGTTCTGTGATTACCACCAGGTATGTCTTCTATCTTACCTTCATTATTATATTTCAAAAGAACTGGCTCATTATCACCCTTACCCAAATTTGGTTCTCTATTCATCATTTGAACAATTTTCTCTCTTGAGTCTGGAAAATTTGGATTTTCACCTGACATCTTATTCTTTAGAAACTTTTGTAGTGGTTCGGTTAAGTCATTCCATTTAATTTCAACAACTTTCGGTTTTTGACCTTTATATCCACCCCATCTATCGAAAAATTTGTGACCTTCTCCATTTAAGAAATAATCGATGATTTGTTTTTTGGTCATTCCCTGAACCTGAGAATAGTCCAAATCTCCGCTTTCCCTGAACATATCATTGATTATATAATCAGGAAAATCCATGAACACATTGTCCTTCAGGAATCTTTTATATCCCTTAAATCGGTCCTCCTTTAATATCTTTTTGATTGATTCCCTTAAGTTCATCTCAATAAATATTCTATTTTTGACAATTGGCAACAAAAAACCCTCACTAATTGGAGGGTTTTAACTACTTGGATAACTTTTTTTTCAGTTCGGATAACACCTGTTCGTTTTTTTGAATCCTTTTGGTGTTTCTTACTATGTTGCTTCTGTTACCTTTCGGTTTGAGTGGTTTTCTTGTTTTTCCCATAATATTATAAATATCATATTTCTAATATTTTCCAATTACCATCAAAATCTTCCACCAAACAAGTTGAGTTCTCACAAAAATCACCTGAATTCATATAATCTATACCAATTTTCGGATGGTGGATATGCCCACAAACCGCAACATCAAATCCTTTTGTTTTTACAAGATTAACGGCATTAGTCTCAAAGTTATCCAAAAAGTTTATCGCCCCCTTTACACTTTGTTTTACAATATTTGCCAAAGAATGGTAAGGTAATTTAAACCATCTTCTTATCTTATTATATAAAGTATTCAATCTTATTATAAAATCATAAGAGTGACCACCAATAACCGCTAACCATCTAGCTCTTAAAACCACAAAATCTAAAATATCACCGTGAAAAATATAATAGAACCTACCATCCAATCCAACTAATGTATGATTTTCCCTTATCTTAATTTTATTGAAATTCATTGGTAAAAAATCATTCAGAAAATCATCGTGATTACCTCTTAACCATATAACTTCTGTCCCGTTTTTAGATTTTTTGATAATCTTTTTAATTATTTTGGTACACTTCTTATTCCAATTAAAGTTTTTCTTCATTGCCCAACCATCAATTATATCTCCGTTGAGGATAAGGGTTTCGGATTCATTTTCAGATAAGAACTTTAGTATTTTTTCTGTCTGAGATTGTCTCGCACCCAAATGTAAGTCACTCATTATTATTGTTTTCCACATCATACCCAATAATTGTGGTCTTTTTTGAAATAATCCAAATTATTTCTGTTTATGTATGATTTGAAAACGAGTTTCAACATATACCAAACTGATTTTTTTTCGTATCTTCTTGGTGTTGTAAACGCAATTATGTTTGCAATTTCAAACCTATCAGGTTTAATTTTTCTTGAGAGTAGGTAATCCTCTCCAACTAATACATCTTCATTAAATTTTCCAATCTCTTTGAATTTATCTATTGGTAACATCATAAATCCACCTAATGCGAATGGTGAAAATTCAGATATGTATTTTTGAAAGAAGGTGAAACTTTTGAATTTGGAATTGTGTTTTCTGTTGTCCGATTCAAACTTGATTGTTACCAACTCCATATTTTTGTTGATTAGTATGTCAATAGTTTCAACGAGAGTATTTGAATTCATTAAGAATATATCAGAATCCAAAAATAAAACAAAGGGTGTTATCACAAGAGATGCTCCATTATTTCTGGCAACCGATGGATAACCCCCTCTTACAATTATTAATTTAAATTTGTCATTTTTTCTTTTTGACAACAATTCGATTGTATTGTCTGTTGATGAATCGGCAACAATTACATCCACATTTTCAATCCCCTTTTGATAATTTAATAAATCTAATGTTTTGGATATTGTCTCAGATTCATTCTTACAAGGTATTACAATACTTAATTTTTTTTGAAGTTCCATAAACATAACTATTAGTATTTCATAGGTTAATGATTAACTCTATGTTAATTTAATGTTATGGAATAGGTATCAAATCCAATATCTATGTTTTTGAAGTGACTTATTTTTCAACTCAAATGAACCATTTGAAATCACGATTTTCTTGTCTTGAAATTTGATTTCAAATTTACCATCTTTAATTTTGATTTTTATTTGCTCACCCATTTCGTTTTCTATTACCAATCTTCGGTCGGGATTGCGGATGATAACATCATTCTTTTCGTTTGTCGTAATTTGTAGTTCGTTTTCCATATCCTATATTTTTAATGTGTTAAAACTATAATAAAAATTGAATCAAATATCAATTATGAAATCAACTTTTTGGATTGCTTATCTCGGTGAAACTTGATAGCAAATCTGTGGACTTCCTCTTGAACTTTTGACAACAAAACAAAGTTTGGATTTGACATAATACCAAATGACTTACCGTCTCTTGTGTGAACCTGTGATGACTTGTGATTACCGTCTTTGGAGATAGAAATCAAATCAATCTTGTCGTGTAGTTTAAGAGCATCAAATACTTTGATGGCGACATTCAACTGACCTTTACCTCCATCGATAATAACAAGGTGTGGCAACTGTGTTTTTTCTTTCAACATACGAGAAAACCTACGAGTGAGGACCTCTTCAAATGAAGCGTAGTCATTGACACCTTCAAAAGATTTGATAATGTATTTACGGTAGTCACTCTTGTTTGGTCTGTCATTTACAAACCTTACAGATGCGGCAACATTTGAATCTCCCTGATTGTGTGAGTTGTCAAAAGCCTCGATAATTAAAGGTAATCTGTCAAGGTTTAGTTCTCGTTTGATTTCAAAGGCTTTCTTATTGTATTTTCTCAATCTGACAACCTCCAACTTTTGTTCAAGTTCTTCAACAACTTTTAGTTTGTGTAGTTGTGTTTGTGCAAGTTCGAACTCCAATTTACCAGAGTGATACTTCATAACTCGTTTGATATCCGATTTCACTTTCTCAAAGTTCAACTCAAATATTCTTTTGACTTGCTCAATACGATTCAAATACTGAAACTTGGTTGCAAGACCCAAACAAGGAGCAAGACATCTTTTCATCTGATACTCCAAACAGGCTTTGAACTTTTGACTCTCAATATTCTCATCTGTCAGTTCATAAGAACAACTACGTAATTCAAACGCATCGTAAATAAGGTCGTAGATTTCATAACAGATAAGACCATTTGTAAAATCTAAACTTGGTCTATCATCTTCTTTGTTTCTCACCACTTCCAACTTAGGAAATGGTTCTTCACTGAAACAAATGGACCACTTACGTGACTTATCATCCTTACCTTTGATATTGAACTTTGGTCTGTATAATTTGATAAGTTCTTCCTCCATCAATAAAGCCTCAGACTCGGAAGATGTAATCATAAAATCCACATCTCTTGCATTTTCAACCAATTGTTTGGTTTTGAAATCAGAGTGTTTCTTTTGAAAATAAGATGATACTCTTTTTGGTAAGTATTTTGACATACCAACATAGATAACCTGCTCCTTATCGTCTTTGAATAGGTAGCAACCCGCAAATTTTGGTATGTTCTTTAACTTTTCAGAAATCATTTTCTCAAATCTAAAATAGTTTTGAATATTGTATCACAGGCAGTTGTAAGTTTTGACTTATTGAATCCAAAAGGAACCTCAACCGTGAATGTTCTTACCATAACACGCCCTGTTCCATTACACTTATCACAATTAATTTCGTCGGCTAGATTGATGCGGTCTTTAACAACTACTAATCCTTGACCTTGACAGGTTGAGCAAATCTTGATGTCCATAGTTTTATTTTTTACAAAACTACGGAAAAGTTTCTAATCCAACAAATTTTTTATGTCTTTTTTTAATTTGTGATACTTTTGAATCCAATTGAGTTGGTCTTCCATAGATTGTTTCAAGGTGATTGTCTCACCATAATGTAATCTACATATAACATTTAATACTTCTGATGGTAGATTGAATTTCTTGAGTTGTTTTTTCCAATTTTGTGGTAGGTCTAATTCATCAAACCAAGTATCTTCGTTTTTACCATCCACATAATCGGGGTCCCACTCATCTACGTGTTCATAAGCCCCATTAGGACCAATTTGGAAATCGTCACTAACGAATGGTTCCTTAACTATCTTAGCAACAAATGTGTCGTGCATGAATGGGACTATTTTGAAATGGATGTCATCATCGTTCCATTCTTTAACCCCCATCAAATATATCTCATCGTCAGGATGTAATGATATTTCACCTCCATCTGTCGCAATTAGGTCATCTTCCATTTTGTATCTGATAACCCAGTGGTCTCCTTTTCTATGCAATTTACCTGTCATATTACTTATAATCTAATTCACTTAAAGTTGCGTATTTTTGCATACCATCACATTCACCACATAAACCCATACATTCTTTGAGACAATCAATTCCTACGTGAAAATTTAGTTCT
>Ga0315901_10002966_pt1 | contig 22523 bp, 20 predicted proteins | sample LakEriMetagenome_10_FD_203761 | JGI IMG/M metagenome (GOLD analysis project Ga0315901, IMG submission 203761) | Freshwater fungal communities from buoy surface, Lake Erie, Ohio, United States - Buoy 2 MA116 | ecosystem: Environmental > Aquatic > Freshwater > Lake | place: USA: Lake Erie, Ohio... | reverse complement strand
TCTGGGGCTGGTTTATGGCATATCCAAGAAAGGCTCAGACTACACCTTGGAGCCTGGCTCAGAGCTTAATCTAGAGCTAAAGGAAGCTTGGCAATTAGAACCCATTTCGCTTGATAAAATCACTCTAGACCAGCAAGAGCAGATTAATAATTCTAATTTTGAAATGAAAATAACCCAAGTATCTAAGACAAAAGATCTTTTTGATGAAAAAGCCCTAAAAATAAAACTAAACTACAAAAACCTTAGTAAAGAAAAACTTTTTTATACTAACTTCTTGCTTGTAGATAGCATGGGTAAAGAGTTTTATCCTGCTAATCATCGTGAAGATGAGTATTCTATAGACGGATTACCGCCAGAAGGCTCATTAGAATTAGTTTATAGCAGTGATTTTTTAAATGCTATTCACAGTCTTAGAGTTCTTACCAGCTATAACCAAAAACTTCTCTGTGAACAAAAAATATTTATAAAATAAACAGGCGCGCAGAACGAATTCAACGCGCCTGAGTTCTAATCAAGAGACCCTATACCACTCATCATCGCAGGTCTCTCGTCTCCCTTATAGGTTTTAGTAGATAGGTTATTGGTGAGCATGAATCTTGTGACTTCAACCCTATCTCCACTTATTTATATCGGTTATTTGACCTAGATCCTTTAGCCTATTTATGTGATATTTTACTCATTAAAGACTCAAAAAAAATATTCTCTAAAAACCAAAGTGGCTGGTAATCAATATTACCAGCCACTCTAGCTCACCAATACAAAAGGATCCTATCCTTTTACATAAATTTTTACGGTAGTAAATTAAGCGCTAATTGAGGTGTAGAATTAGCTTGAGACAGCATCGTAGCAGCAGACTGCTGTAGGATTTGATTCTTAAGCATATTGCTACTTTCTTTAGCTACATCTGTATCCTTGACTCTTGATCTAGAGGACGAGTTATTCTCAATCGCTACGCCCAAGAACTCTTGCCTAGACTCTAGTGAATTTTGAATCGCACCTAAACCAGACCTCATTGTAGATACATTTTTAATCATCGCGTCTATGTCATCTAAAGTACCTGTAGCAGTTGTAACGTCTAATGCCGATAGCAATGTACTAGCGTTCTCATTTATATTTCCTGCAGCTGAAGCCACACTAGATGATACATGCATCTTACCAAAATCCACATCAAGTGTATCAGCATGATTCGCTCCAACCTGAAGTTTAATAGTATTACTTGCAGAACCTAAGAGTCCTGTGCCATTGAATTTTGTCGCGCTGGATACTGCATCAATAGTTTTCACTCTCTCGCTAATTTCCTTTTGGATCGAAGTTTTTTCTTCAGCCTGATTAGTACCATTCTTAGCTTGAACAACTAGCTCTCTAATTCTCTGAAGGTTATCATGGACTATAGACAAACCTCCCTCTGCTGTCTGGACCATGGATATACCATCTCCTACGTTTTGCTGAGCTTTTTCTAAACCACGGATTTGAGCAGTTAGCTTCTCGCTGATACCCAAACCAGCAGCGTCATCAGCGGCTTTATTGATTTTTGAGCCAGTAGATAATTTCTCTACTGATTTTTGCAAATTTAATGTGTTCTTACTTAATGCTCTTTGAGCAAATAAGCTTTGAACGTTAGTATTTACTGTGATTGACATAGTTCCTCCTTAAATTGAACTAGACTTACGGTATTAGTCTACAAAGATTAGTATCGACAAACTAAACCAAATCTTGAGTCTTTTTTCAAAAAAATGATATTTTTATTTATATGGTAAAAAAAGCCCCTAGTTTTAAGCTAAAAGATCAAACCGGCAAAACCCGAACTCTAAAAGAATTTGCTGGCAAGCACTTACTTATATATTTTTATCCACGAGATCTTACTCCAGGCTGTACTACTGAAGCGTGTAGTTTCCAAGAAAACCTCAGCGCGCTCAAAAAGCTCAAGCTAGAGGTAATCGGTGTGAGCTGCGATAGCGTTGAATCCCACAAAAAATTTGCTGATAAATACGATCTTGAGTTTACTTTACTTGCTGATACCGAACAAGAAATGGTAAAAGATTACGGAGTTTGGGTAGAAAAATCTATGTACGGCAAAAAATACATGGGCATCCAAAGAGACTCTTTTTTGGTTGGACCAAAAGGCGAGATCATCAAACACTACCAAAAAGTAAAACCTGCAGACCATGTAGCTGAAATCATCAAAGATCTCAAAGAACTTAATTAATGGCTAGCTTTGCTCTTAAAGTCGAAATTCTACCAGCGATAAATTCTTATCGCCTAAATCAAAAAAAACTCTCCACTATCCACGACCTCGCTAGGGGATTGTCCAATCAAGCAATAGCAGATGGCTTGGATGTATCAATTAAAAGCGTAGAAAGAATTCTTGCCCAGCTTAATAAAAAACTTAGTAGATCTACTGACTACAAAAGTTTTCATGATTTTTTTAATCCTCGATTAAGGCTTTTAGTTTCGCTTCTCGCGCAGGATTTGATTGATTTTCACCCAGAGACCGAGCTTCGATATATTGAGAACCTCGACCAGAAACTCAGTCAATCATTGGTTTTGATGGCAATTGGATTTTCTAACAAGCAAATCGCTCGCACCCTTGGCATAAACGAAAAAACCGTAGAACTCCGTCTAACTCAGCTTTTTGACTATTTTAATATAGACACCAAAAACCAATCTTCAGAGAATCCACGAGTCACGCTGTTTATAAGTGCTTACTGCCGGTCTAATATCACTAAATCCCAAATCAAACGCCTTTATAAAGAGACGACAGCAAGTCGAATCGAGCAAACTTTTATGGATTTAAAAACTTTTGTTGATACCCTTGAAGAACAGCACAAAGTTATAGGTTGATTTGTTTATCGATATAATAAGGTCTTTTGCCTTGAGACTCATAATAAGTACGCATCACCAAATCAGCTAGTACCCCGATTAAAAGTATTTGAACTGACACTGTAAAAAACATAGCCCCCAAAACTGGCAGAGGAGTGCCATCTAATTGTATTCCCTCAAACACTCTCAGCCAGACAGCCGTAACAAACGCAAGAATCGAAAGCACCATACTAGCAATCGAGATAGTCCCAAAAAAATAAATTGGTTTAGTGAGATAATCTGTCAAAAACTTCAAAATAAATAAATCCAAAATCACCTTAAAAGTTCTATTAATGCCGTACTTGGATTTACCAAACTGCCTCTCGTAATGGTTTACAGGGATTTCAGTTACTCTAGCGCCAGCCCAGCTAGCACAAATCGGGATAAATCTATGCAATTCCCCGTATAGTCTAATGTCTTTCAAAACCTCTGAGCGATAGGCTTTTAGAGAACAGCCATAATCATGCAAACTCACTCCAGAGATCACAGAAATAAGTTTATTGGCGATCATTGATGGTAATTTACGATCTATATAAGTATCTTTGCGGTTTTTTCTCCAGCCACTAACGACATCGTAACCTTCATTTATTTTTTCAAGTAAGCGTGGTATATCCTGCGGATCATTTTGTAGATCCGAATCCATAGGAATCAAAACCTTACCCTGAGCGTGATCTATACCAGCGGACATCGCCGCTGTCTGACCATAATTGCGCCTAAATTTTACTACTTTTACGCTAGGATTAGCTTGTGCAATTTCTTGTAAAATCTCAAAACTTTTATCCTTACTACCATCATCTACGTAAATAACCTCGTAACTGATATTGAGCGCGCCAAAGACTTGATTGATTTTTTCTTGGAGAGGTCTTAAACTCTCTTCTTCATTATATACAGGTATAAATACCGTAACATCCACGCTATCTGGCGTTTTTTGAGCTTGGTTCTTATTTAAATCTATTATTGTATCCATGTTTAAAACTTCAAAAAATTGGGTATAAATTTATTATAGGGCATTTTGCCATTTTTTTTGATTTTAAAAGATTCACTCATAAGAAAATTTAAGAGCTTTTTGGATGAGCTCTTAACCTGTTTTTAACCCAAATAGGCTAAATAGCTAGTAATCCTAAAAGGTAATTATCTAGCTATGGATATGTTTCAGTATTTTAACTCGCTAAATAAGGCTCAACAAGCCGCAAAAGACTCAGTCCCAGCTTTTTACAAATTGGCCGACGATATTATTTTCCAGAGAGATAGTTTTGAAAACAGCGCCAGTCTTTATTTGCAACATGATAAAGCTTTTGATGAAATTGCAGTAATGGACCTTCCTAAAAAACTATCTGGATTAACAGCTAGCCTCGAGTCAAAAATTGTAAATATCATTATGTCTGATTTTCATGTTACTGATAAGAATCTAAAAGCGATGAACCAAGGTCAAAAGCAAAAACAAATTAGCGCAGAAATCAAAAAATTTGAAAACCATGTCCTTGCTAGTTATAAACGCTTGATGGAATCGCGAATGGAGAGATTGAACGCTGATGCAGTCACTAATCAAGCAAGAAGAATGTATGGTACATCTCTAGCCGCTTCAGACGGAGATAGCGAAGAAAAATCTGATTCGATAGAAGAGATCGAAAATTCTTACATGGTGCATCCAGACGATGTTATAGCGACAGCATAAAGAGGAGAAGAGTATGGCAGTTGAAAGAAAAGAATTTAAACCTGGCGACGTTCCTACAAGTATAGTTAGGGGCAACACATCTAGTCACAAAATAGCCACTAGTCTTAGTTCTAGCGCTAGAGAGATTCAAATCAGCTCTGCTAGTAACAGAACACCAGAAGAAGAAGCTCCTTTCGCAAACACAGATTCATTTGCGACGAAAAAAACAGAGACAACAGAAGGAAATAAAAATACCCTTGATAGAAAAGCTCTTGAAGCCCAAATCAAAGAAAAAAATATTAAGGAAATCACAGCTAAAGAGCATGAGAACGCTAATAATAAAGCCCAGTCTGTACTTGTTTATTTATTTAGAGAAGTTTTCCCAGAAGGATTAAATTTTTTCAATCGATCAAATCAAATCGCACAAAATCCGCAACAAGCTGCAGAAATAGCAAAAGAAGATTTTGATAGAATCACAGAGAAACCAGAGAAAATCTTACAAGTGCTAAAAGATGTGATACCGGCAAAAATTGCAGAGATGAAATCAAAAGCTAATGCCAGTGGTAATCAAGATGATATTAAGCATTACGATAGAGTAGATGAGATACTAGGTAAAATTTTTGATGTTACTAAGCAAATCGATGGTAAAGGCTCGCATACTGCATTACTTGGCTTAATTGAATCACTTGACCAAAGTAAAATTCAAGGTGATCTAAAAAGTTTAGTATCCGATTACCACAATAGTTTAAGCGCTCTTGGCAATCAAATCAAACGCGCTAACGCGCAGCTTATCAATAGAATCAGACACCCTCAATCAGAATTAACCACCGGTGTTACCACAAAAATCGACCAAGGTCTTCGCGCTTCTCTCTACACCAGACCAGAGAGCTTGGGAGCCGCTCATCGAGATCATTTGGGTGGGATCATGGGTAGTATTTATGATTTCAAAGATACAGACTGGACTCTGGGTGGAACACCTTGGGAATATGGAATTAACGTAAAAGGCTCTGAAACAGCTTCAGCGACTCCATTCCCTGTTCGCAGACTAGCAGGCGAGATGAGAGGATATATCGGAACTCTTACAGAAGCGCAACCTGGTCCGATGTTTGTTACTACCGACGTTGATGCTAAACTTCGCAATACTGAAATGCGCAACGCTTAAATAAAAAGCTACTCAAGGCTTAGTTAAAATCAGCTGTAATGCCTTTCTTGATAAGTCTATCTCTAAAGCTAAACTTACGGCTGTTTACTTGCTCATTAACGAGAGCAGAGGCTTCAATCTCGCCCATAGTCTCAGAAATTTTGAAGCTCAGCCAATGTCTGCGAGCGGAATTTAGACTGAAGTGCTGAATCAACCATTCGACAGTCAGGAAGAAAAATTTTAAGTGTAAGAAAATCGGCACGCCTTTGAATTTTTGTTTTGCAAATGTTGGAATAATTTTTCTGAATTTAGGATTAATACCTAATAAAGGATGAGGATCTCTTTTCATGCGGTCTGTATGAGCGACCCAATATTGAGCGCGGCCATGCTTAAAATACCAGCGGCGAATATTTTGGATAGTCATTTTTGAAGGACTTACTGGATGATAAACAATGCATTGAGGCACATAAACCATCGGAATTTTTAACATACTCAAGTATTCAAAAAATTCATAATCATCAAGCATGCTAAAACCGCCAGCAGCACTAGGTCCCAAGTCTGTTCTAAAATTACCGCAGTTCTCAAAAATTTCTTTACGGATAAAAACATTTAAGCCTGATGGAAATTCAGCTGTACCATACTCAGTATCAAATGGATAATATTTTTCTTCATCCCCAAAACTATGTCCATTAAAAACTTCTTGTCTCACTCCGTACGGTCTTTGGAGATTAAGCCAATCAGGAAAATCCTCTTGCCACATCGGCACAGAACGTCCACCAAACACACCGATCTCTTGATCGTGACAGCCCAAAGCCAATTGATAAGCTTCTTTTAGCCAATCTTCATCAAGATTAATATCATCATGAATAAAAGCAAGTAGATCCCCGCTTGCTTTTGTAACAGCGAAATTACGACAAGCACTTAATCCTAATTTTTTTTCTGTAAAATATTTAATCGACAGTTCTGTATTTTCAACGAAGCGATAAACGACTTCAGCAGTGTTATCAAAAGAATTATTATCCACAAGAATAATTTCGATATCTTTTTGCGACTCAAGCTTTTTGTGTTGCGAGCAAATATCTTCAAGCAATTGCTCAAGCTCGAAGGATCTATTAAATGTGCATATGATTATGCTTAATTTCATGGATTTAATTATTAAAAAATGCAAAACTGCATTAATAATAATGTAAGCTAAAATCGTATATCGGTAAAGAAGGCTACTTGTATTTACACATGTTAATTGATGAATTTGACTTTGAACTCCCAGAAAGGCTTATAGCGAGCTATCCACTAGAGAGTAGGGATAATTCAAGATTGCTGCACTATTCGCGCTCCAGCGGGCTTATCGAGCACCGCAGCTTCGATAAAATCGTCGATATCCTAAACGAGGGGGATATTTTGGTAAGAAACACTTCTAAAGTTCTCGCTTTAAGATTTAAAATCCACGACACTCAAAATTCCTCAGCGGAAATTTTACTGACCGAAAATTTAGACACAAAAAAAACTCTTTGGAGCGCGCTAGTGAAACCTGGCAAAAAAATCAAAGAGTTCAAAAAACAATTTCTTATCGCAAATACAATCCCAATCAATATTTGGCGCGATGGAGATAATTTTTTTGTGGAGTTTAATTCCACCGATGATTTTGAAATCGCTGTCAGGGACTATGGTTTAATGCCATTGCCACCTTATATGAAACGGGACGCAACAGCCCTAGATAAAGAAAGATATCAAACCATCTACGCACAAGATCATCAGCGCGGAGCCAGTATCGCCGCTCCCACGGCTGGACTGCATTTTACCGATCGAATCAATGCAGCACTCATAAATAAAGGGGTTGAAATAATTGATACTTGCCTGCATGTCGGACTTGGAACCTTCATGCCGATTAGAACTGATGAAGTCCAAAAACATGAAATGCACGAAGAATATTACGAAATCAGCCAAGCTAACTGGAAAAAAATTCTTGACGCCAAAAAACATAAAAGACGTGTAATAGCTGTTGGAAGCACTTCTACAAGAGTCCTTGAGACTTTAGGGCAAGCTGAAGATTATGAATCTCCAGAAATTCTTAGCGGCAAAACAAAAATATATATTTATCCCGGTTACCAATTTAGAATCATAGATGGCTTAATAACTAATTTTCATTTGCCCAAATCTACCTTGATTCTTATGATTAGCGCTTTTTTAGGTAGCGACAAAGTTAAAGAGATCTATAGCGAAGCTATTAAACACGAATATAGATTTTATAGCTACGGGGACTGTTGTTTTTTTGATACTTAAGTATTCGCTTAAAAACGAAGTTTTGAAGCGGAATCCGCTAAACAAAAATCTTAAGGATTCACTCCCTGAGCCAAGTTTCATTCTTGGCTCAGGGTTGAAAAATCGACGAAGTCGCATTTTTCAGTGGATCCTTAAGAACCCCACTAAAACGACGTCTTTCGGTTAACAGGCAATTTGCGCTACAATTATTTTTCTATGGCAAAAAAAATGAGAATTTTATTTTTGGGACCAGCAGGATCTGGTAAAGGTACTCAATCAGCAAGACTTGCTGAAAAATACCAAATCCAGCATATAAGTACTGGGGATCTAATTAGAGCTGAAATTAAAAGTGGTAGCGAGCTTGGTAACCGCGTAAAAGCCATAGTCGAAGCTGGTCAATTAGTATCAGATGAAATCGTAAATGAAATCGTAAAAAACAAAACCAGCACTCTGGATAATTTTATTTTGGATGGATATCCACGCACCCTCGAGCAAGCTAAATTCTTTTCTAGCTTCGCTAGTTTTGATTATATTTTTGACCTGGAAGTTCCAAAAGACTTCTTAATAGAGCGTTTGAGCGGTCGCAGGATGTGCACCAAAACAAAAGACCCTAACTGTAAAGGTGCTTTTCATATCAAGTTCAACCCGCCAGCTAAAGACGGCATCTGTGATCTTTGTGGATCAGAACTTTACCAGCGCAAGGATGATAGCCTAGAGACCATCCAAAAGCGCCTCAATAGCTACGATGATGAGACCGGTATCCCACTAAATAACTACTATAAAAATCAAAATCTAATAAAAATCGATGGCACTCAAAACCCAGATAAAGTGTTTAGCGACATAGAAGCTGCTCTAACAGAGCTTTTTAGCCACCAATAGATTTATAATACTACTCTTCGAAGGAATCAAACTCTTCACTAGGGTTAACTGGCGTTTTGTCTAGAGGTGTCGTTCCTACTGGGTTTTCAAGATTATCTATCAAACCTTCAGAAGTAAAGATACCTAATTCAGTAGCCTTGCCCATAGAAAGTACTTTTACTATGCCTCTATACTCTACATGAACCTTAGCATCTACAAAAGCATTCTCCGGTGAATCAATTTTAGTAATGACCCACGGACCGATATAACTACCTACTACCATTTCTTGAGTATTTTGCTTAGCTCTCTCCATGGCTTTAGTAGCGAGCTTGAGGACTTTTACTTTTCCAGTTCCCTCTAGCACATCAAAATCAGCTTCTTGTTGATTGATAAGGGCTATCATACTATCTTTAGAAGCTAGCACACCGATAAGAGTCGCTCTATAAGCGATTCTTCTATAGTTATTAGGTTGTTGTTTTTTAACGATATCAGCTTCTACTTTTCTTCTCAAGTCAGCTACTATCGAATCAGGCATCGCAAAAGGATTATCACGTCCGCCTACACTATAAATACTTTTAACAAGCTTGAGCTCTTCATAGTACTTGCTTCCTTCTTGAGTAGCAATTTCCCAAACTGGTACTAATTCTTGCTGGGTACTAAGAGCTACTTTCTCTTTTTTAGGAGGTGGTCTGCGACTGCGTTTAGAGCCTTTTGCTACATACTGTCGATTAGTAACTTTATTATAAATAAAATAGCCCATAAACAGAACTATTACAGCCAGTAAAATCACTAGATTTCTATTAGCAAGAAGTTTTTCAATTGGTGATTTATCATCTTCGTTTTCGCCTTCTTCAATTTTTTCTTCGGTGTAATCTGAGCTTGAATAAGTTCTAAATGGCAAGGTATTCTCATCGGGCTCAGGCTGAGAAGATGTATCATCATAAAGATTATAATCACTAGAACTATCTTGGTAAGCTGGATTTGTGAACTGAGGATCAAAAGGCACTTCGCTAGCTGAATCTATAGCTCTATTAAGAAGCTCATCTTCTTTAACCGGTTCTGGTTGCTTATAAAAGAGACTTGGGGTTTCAGGGATTGGATCTGGTTGATTTTTTAGATCACTAATACTAAATACACCGTCATCATCATCAGCAAGATCAGATGATTCAGTCGGAGCTATGTAAGAAGGTGCGATTTCTTTTTGGTTAAAAATATCATCTAGAGCACTAGATTCTTCATCAAATTTACTAACAACTTTATTTTCTTTTTGTTTTGGCACGAGGAAATCCTCTTCCTGACGAGGTTCTATTCCTGTTTCAAAACCGATATCACGCATCTCTCTAAAGCTAGAAAAATCATCAAGCAACATATCTATATAGCCAAGATCTGTTTCTTGGGATTTAGGAGGCTCTGCTGGAGCAGGTTGCGGAGCAATAGACGGAGCTAAAGGTGGCGGCTCTGGTGCGACGAACTTAGGCTGAGGCGCTGGTGTGTTTTGATCAATAGATAAAATCTGATCAAGACCGTTAGGCTTATCTTCCTCATCCTGAGCGGGTTTGGGCTTATCAAAAAAGCTACCGCCAGAAGCAATTACATCTTCTTGATCATCGGTATCAAAACCGTCAGCAGGAGGCCATGACCTTGCTGAATCAGCAAAGTCAAAGAATGATGGCTTTTCCTCAGGATTTTTTTCGTCAGCCATGTGCTAGTAAAGAGGTTTTTCAAGCCTCATAAACCGCATAGATATTGATTTCTACAAGGTTTATTTTGCAGTAGGAGGAACAACACGCATTAATTCCTCTACTGTAGTTTTTTGTTCTAGTATTTTTTTGCAAGCGGCAGAATAAAGCGTCGGCATTTTCAAATCTCGCATTGCTCTTTTGAGATCATCGATACCAGCACCTCGAGCCACCACTTCTTTCATTTCTTCGGTAAGCGGCATAAGCTCAAAAATACCTTCCCTTCCTGAGTATCCAGTATTATTACAGTTTTGGCAACCCTTGGCTCTTACAAGTGTAACAGGGTCGTGATTAGGATCTAAACCAAGCAAGACCATCTCCTCGGGAATAGCGGGATGCTGTTCCTTACAATATTTACAAACTCTTCTTAAAAGTCGCTGAGCAACAACTCCGACAAGTGCACTACTAACCAAATAAGGAGGTATGCCCATATCGACTAATCTTGTAATAGTGCTAGGAGCATCGTTAGTATGCAAAGTACTTAAAACCAAGTGTCCTGTAAGAGCGGCTTTAATTGCAATCTCCGCAGTCTCCAAGTCCCTGATCTCACCGATCATAACGATATCCGGATCTTGCCTGAGGATACTTCTTAAACCGGCAGAAAAAGTCAAACCAGCTTTAGTATTAACTTGGACTTGATTTACCCTTGCTAACTGAAACTCCACAGGATCTTCGACTGTAACCACATTTTTTGTAACGTCAATTAGCTTAGCTAAACTGGTATAAAGAGTACTTGTCTTACCAGACCCCGTAGGACCGGTAATCAAAACCATTCCCTGAGACATACTCAACCAAGATTCATAGAGCGGGATAATATCATCTGGCATCCCGAGGCTTGATAATTCCAAAAAAGAATTTTCATGCGGCAAAAGACGAATTACACACTTCTCACCATAAAGAGTAGGCAAAGTCGAAACACGCAAGTCTAGCTTGGAATTATTGATAAGCTCCGTAACCCTTCCATCTTGAGGAACACGGGACTCAGCAATATTAAGATCAGCAATAATTTTTATTCTAGCTAGAATAATTTTTCTATAGTCATTTTGGGAATCGCATTTATATCGGCACACATCATTTAGAACACCATCAATTCTAAATCTCACGATTAAATCATGCTCGCAAGGCTCAAAATGGATATCAGAAGCACCTCGCTTAGAAGCCTCCTGCAAAACCCAGCGAACCTCGTTACCGATTGAGTTTTCGTCATTAGCATTTATACTTCTAGATTGAATTTTTTGAATCGAAGCGACTAAATCCGCTCCGAGCTGAGCTGTCGGCTTATGATTTTCAGAGCTACTTGGTTTAGCACCTGATTTAATAAAACTCCAGCTTCGCTGATTTATACGAATAACTTTTATATCAGTATTAGGTACGAGAGGCTTTAAAGATTCGACAATATCCTGAGGAGCTGTTTCACAACAAGCCACGAAAAGCTGATTCTGAGCGAAAAGCAGAGGAATCGCTGTGTCTTTTGGCCAGTCAGATTTCATCGAAGCGATTAAAGATTTATCTAAGTAAATCGGGTTGAGCTCTCTGTTTTGATTGACAAGCAATTGCAGAGCGTCTTTTAGGGAGACCTGATTGCGTTGTAAGAGTTGGTAGGCCGATTGTTCTTTAACTGGAGTGCTCATAATTAATTTTTATAATTCAAATAGCTTTGCATTAACTTATAAGTATCTGCAACACTATTAATTAAATACCCAGCTTCACGCTCTTTCATGCGGTCTGAGACTTGAATTGATAAACCCTTTAATTTATTTATTACCTTAAAACCAAAATTATCAGTCAAATCATCACCGAAAAACGCAAGATAATAATCTGGATAATATTTATTGATATCTTCAATCGCTAGACCTTTGTTAATATCTTTAGGAAGAAATTCATAAACATCGTGACCAGTCTGAACACGAAATAAATGGGTATGCTTTTCTGCTTCCTTGTCCAAACGAGATTTTAATTCATCACGATCAGGATGCTCCTTATAATGCAAGGTAATCGAAAGAGGTTTTCTTTCCCAGGCAATATGCGGTTCAGAAACAAAAGCTTGATAAATTTTTTCTAAGTGCTCGGTGTAATTTGACTCGCGGCACTCTTCGTTTTTTTCCCCGCCATGACTACCATAAATGATTGCAGAGGTGTGAAGCTGATCAGCTAAGAGCATCTTAAGATTAGCAATTGAGCGCCCGGTCACAATTGAAATTTTGGTATCTGGGGTGGTAGCTAAATTATTTAAAATAGATATCTGTTCTGGGCTCAACAGAGCTTGGTTATGTTCTTTGTTGAGCTGAACAAGAGTACCATCATAATCAAAAATAAAAAAAACTTTTTGGTGGTTTTTTATGATTTTTAAAAACAGTTCGGTACTAAGTAATTCCTGCACTTGCATTTAAGAGTATTTTAGCAGATCATGCTGAAATACTGATCATGAGGAAGTTATAGCATTTGCAACTTACCGTTTTTTAACTTTTTAAAAGTGCATTGGGAATTTTGTTTTTTGGATTTCTTTTTTGCTTTTGAAGTAGTTAAATACTCAGCATCATAGTCATAAATTTCATATTCATACTCATCTTGCAAGTCCATGCTTGATTTAAAGTTTAGATTTAGATCATAGGTATCGTAATGAGTCTGAACTGTAGTTTTCCAAAAAGATTTTTTCTTACCATCTTCGACTCTATCTACTTGAGCATCTTCATAAGTAGAGGTATTAACTATTAAGCCCTGGTCAAACAAAGTTGCCCAGCTTAAATCAGAGGGTAATATGATTCTTTTGATTTCAACCAATTCTGGAAAACTATAAGCGATTAAAAATGAGACGCCAGATTCATCTTTAAGTAAATAAGCACGATCAGATTTTGTAAAAATTGAACCTTGGTAGATATACTCACTGTACTCCGCTGAAACAGGAGCTAAAGCACCTAGAGCCAAAATCATAATCACTAAAACTTTACTAAAATATTTTTTCATCAAAATCTCCAAACAAGCTAAAAAAGCTCACAATACTATTATTCCCTTATTTTTAGAGAATAAAACTCTAGGTAATTCCATCTATGAGCTGATTGTATGAGTCACTGAATACACTATCAAATCGAGATTATTTGAGTCTTATTTAGGGCCTATATTATTTACACTAATTTTGTGAAATAGGAAATTTCAAATGAGTTTGAATTACAATATTGATAGCTTGAATTATAAAATACTAGAAACTGAAGATGGGACCACTAGCTACTGGAACGAAGAGTTTCAAGAAGCTTATCACTCCAAAGTAGGGGCTTATAGAGAAGCTTTAGAGAAGCACGTTCAAGCTTGTAACATAACAGAGCTTGCGCAAAAATCCAATCAAATCGATATTTTAGATCTTTGTTTTGGGCTTGGATATAACACACTGGTGGCTATTGATGAAGCCCGCAAAGTCAATCCAGAAATCAAAATCAATATTATTGCTCTTGAAAATGATTTTGAAATTTTAAAAAAAATCGGGCAACTTTCTGTACCGCAGTCGATAAGCGACTTACGCGACTCAATCAATCAAGTAAATTCCATTAATGATCCCGAAATGTTATTCGTTTATCCTTGCTATAACCTTGAAGGTAAAAACTTTAATCTCAGTATCATAATGGGAGATGCTTCCTGTAGCATTGATCTGCTTGAAGATGATTCCTTCGATGCTGTGTTTTTTGATCCCTTCAGCCCCAAGGTCTGCCCAGAGCTTTGGCAAGCAAGTTTTATAAAATCCGTAGTTGATAAGGCTAAACCAGGAGCCTTAATTTCGACATATAGCTCCTCAAGGCTAGCTAAGGATGGCTTTCTTGCAAGTAACTGTACAATTCAAGAGGGACCCCTCTGTGGAAGGCGCACAGGCGGAGTTTTAGCTAAAAAATCTAGCTAATAATTTTCTTTTCTAATACTGATGATATTTACATACTAAGAAGCTTTGGTTATGATTATTATATAAAGCTCAAATTTTGAGCGAAAAAATCAACCATGAGCATTTCAGAAGAAAAATACAAAACCTCAACCACTTACATGCTTCCATTTGAAAAAATGCACGGACTTGGTAATGATTTTGTAGTTGTTAATAATTTACACCTGCCTGAAGATTCCAACGAAGAATTCGAATCAGATCTAGCCTTGAAAATATGCAATAGGCATTTTGGTGTAGGGGCTGATGGATTAATTATCATAGACAACCCCAAACAATCACAGTCAGCGTGCAAGTCTTGGCGCTTCTACAATTCTGATGGCACTATTGCTGAAATGTGCGGAAATGGTATTCGCTGCGCTGCTAAATACGTTTATGAACACGGTTTGAGTTTTGAAGAAACCAAATTCAGCATAGAGACTCTCATTGGAGACATGTTTATCAGCCTTGAAAAAGACGATATGGTAAAAGTCGACATGGGTAAACCCCGTGAAATTTTAGAAAATCAAGAACTCACCATAAAAGATTTTTATTTCCCTTACACTTTTGTATCTATGGGAAACCCGCATGCTGTAAGCTTTTGGGAGCAAGATCTCAGCTCTGTGAAAAATCATGGACCAGAGATAGAAGTACATTCTAATTTCCCTAAAAAAACCAACGTAGAATTCGCCAGAATTATTGGCAAGAACTTTATTGATCTAACCGTGTGGGAACGAGGCTGTGGATTTACCAACGCTTGCGGGACTGGCGCTTGTGCAACGGCAGTAGCTTCTATACTAAAAGGTTACAATAATCAAGATCAAGACATCACCGTAAAACTTCCAGGCGGACCACTAATTATTCGCTGGGATTCAGTCACTGAGAGTGTTTTTATGACTGGTGAGGCTAAGTTAGTGTTTATGGGTTATTATAATTTATAAGCTATGAGCTCTGGTAACACTCTTAAACAAATTGCTTTTATTTTTCTATTTTTGATTTTTGGGTCACTTGCTTATTTGGGATTCACTAATTCTAGCTTGCGAGTGATTTCTATAATGCAAGTTATGGGACTTAAAAATATCGATAAAAAAGAATTTTTAGATATTGTCTCTAGATTAAACTGGGATAAAAAAGCTTTTTATTTAATCAACGCTCAGCACCTTCATAACCTACTTGAAAAGCAGCCCCTAATTAGATCCGCGACTGTAAGACCCACTCTTTTCCCCAAAAAACAAATCAAGATTCTTATCCAAGAAGAAGTACCCTGGGCTTATTACCGTAATCAAATTATCAACAAAGAAGGCGAGGTAATAATCAAATCTAAAACAGAAGCCAAACTTTATAACGCTCCGTCCATAGAAAAGCTATATTTAGATTTTGAAAATCAAGAATCCAGCTTAATTGAACTAAAAACTTATAACTTGGTTTCAAAAAAAGATTTTAATAAATTAAAAGCTATTAGCGATCACGTTAATCTAGACCTAAAATTAATCAGTCCTGATGAGCGTGTAACCAGCATAAGGATTGACTCTGATAATAATTTATTTGTTCAATCCCAAAATTATGAGTTTAAGGCTGGGATTTTTGACAAAAAAGTAATGGAAAGAATTCAAAAACTCGACTTGGTCGCCAAAAAAATTAGAGAAATTGAAAAATCTGGCACCAAACTTGCTTATGTAGATCTGTCTCTGGGAGCAAACGAAGTTATAGTTGGAAAAGAAACCTTAGAAGCGTTATAATTTAACTATGTCAAATAAACCAAGAGTTATAGTAGCTGGTGCTTTCGGTAAAATGGGAAAATCAGCGATCGAGACCTTTTTACAGAACTCTGATAGTTTTCAATTAGTTGCTGGCGTAGTGCGCGACCTTGGTAATATTCCAAAAGAAACAAAAGAGTTTTATAACGAACACAAACTAACTCTCTCAGATAACCTTGAAGAGCAGATTCATCTCGGCGCAGATATTTTAGTGGAGCTAACGACACCAGATAGCGTTTTTGAAAACTCTAAAATAGCCTTAAGAAACGGTGTTAGACCGGTAATTGGGGCGACTGGCTTGAGCGAGGATGACATTAATGAGCTAAGTTCTCTAGCTAGCAAGAGCCAAACTGGCGCTATTATTGCGCCCAATTTTGCTATAGGAGCGATTTTGATGATGAAGTTTTCTGCGATCGCGGCTAAATACATGAAAAATTTTGAAATCATAGAAATGCACCATGATAAAAAAGCAGATGCCCCTTCTGGAACCGCTCTCAAAACAGCTCAAATGATTTCCAAAAATATAAGCGGGTCAGCAAGCGTCAATGTAAATGATGGCTACCCAGCGCGCGGTGAAAAAGCCTATAACACCCGCATTCACAGCGTGCGCTTGCCAGGTCTAGTCGCGCATCAAGAAGTTATTTTTGGAGGTCAAGGTCAGACTCTTACTATTAGACACGATAGTATTGATAGATCTAGCTTTATGCCTGGAATTTTACTAGCTTGCCAAAAAGTAATGGAATTAGATAAATTAGTTTATGGCTTGGATAGCTTGATTTAGCTTATCAAGCTCATCGTCACGATTTCTAATCCAGTCGCGAGCCCAAATTCTATGCACTTTCCAGCCTAGTGACTCTAAAACTTCACGGCGTAATCTTTCTCTATCTCTAGTAGTCTTAGCAGACCGATACATCTCTCCATCTGTTTCTATCCCTAAGGTAAACTCATTAGGATTTTTTGGGTTTCTTACAGCCAGATCAATTCGATAATCTGAAGCACCCAAGAACCTCTCTACTTGGTAACCCAAATTTTCAAGAGCCTTGGCTATAGATTCTTCGATAAGAGATTTTTCTAAAATCTCCTTAGGTAAATCTTGGCTGATAATTTCCACATCATTCGGCTGAGAAGCAGTACCTGAGCAAGTTTCAGCAAAAGCTAGATATTTCTTTAGAAGTATTGCACCTTGAGCACTAGTTCTATTAAGATCGATATCGCTAGCATGAATAGAAGAAAAAACTTTTAATTTATTGCGGGCTCTGGTAACAGCTACATTTAATCTTCTGTGTCCGCCTTCTCTATTTAAAGGTCCAAAATTATGCGACAGAGTGCCTTTCTTATCATAAGCATAACCAATACTAAAAAATATACAATCTCTTTCATCACCTTGAACATTCTCTAGGTTTTTGATAAATAACGAATCTGATTTCTCTTCATCCAAAAATTCATAATTTTTATCAGCCGAAGATCTAAGAATCTTAGCCAGCTCACGCTCTATAGCGAATTGCTGTGCTTCCGAAAAAGCAATTACACCAAGGGATTGATTAGGATTACTAGTATAGTGTTCCATGATCGCTTCAGCTACTCGCTGCGCTTCTTTACGATTAAATCTAGAACCGCGTTCGTAATAACCTTCTGGTATAAATTCAAAATCAACTCCAAAACTATCGGATTTAGCTGTTGCAGAAGGGAAAGTAATTAGCTGACCGTCATAGATATTAGCATTAGAAAACTTAATCAAATCCTCATGCCTACTACGATAGTGCCAATTTAGCGTATGAGATTTTAGGAATACTGAACATTCATCTAACACACTCTCAAAATTATTATTCTCAAAATCATCATCATCACTAATGTAGTTGAAGAAATTAGTCGGCGGCAATTGATTAGAATCCCCAGCCAAAATCAACTGATCTGCTCTATAAATCGCACAGATAGCGTCTTCGGTACGGATTTGTGAGGCTTCATCAAAAATCACCAAATCAAATTTAACTTGATTGGTTTGATTAGTTTTTTTATTAGCTTCTATAAGCTGACTAACTGACAAGGGGCTCATCATCCAGCACGGCTTAAGAGTTTGGAGCAATTCTGGTATCTCTTGAATCATTAGCCTAATAGGCTTGTGCTTTTTCTTTTTATTGATTTCTTGATTCAAAAACTGCATGCCAAGTCGATTGTCCGGATTACCGGCGTACTCAGTCCAGCCCAAAGCCAATCTATGAGCTATTTCTTGATTATTTCTAGAAATAATTTTTTGATCTAATTCATTAAACTTATCAATTAATATTTGTTGTGAGCTACCACTGAATTTGCGAATATCTAAATTTTCAAGCTCGATTTTATCTATCCATAATTGATACAATTTACGCGAAAAAATATTTTTAATTAGACCTTCATTTAGATCTGAAATTGGTGAATTGATCAATGCTTGAAGCATTTGTGACATGCCAAGCTCACTAGCTGATCTTTCCACAGCTCGAAACTCAATCCAATCCTCGATTTGAATAATATTCGTAACCAAAACTTCTAAATGTTTTATAACTTCACTAAATTCTAAATTTTCAATATCTAAATTAGGATGCGGAAAAACTGAATAATAAAAATTTAAGTGGTATTTTACTAACTCATAAGCTCCTAATAAATCTTTTGTTTGTAGCTTAAATTGTTCAAACTCTTCTCCGGCTCGAACATCTGAAATTACGTCCACAAGAGCGCTAGGGAGCACATCTGCATTAAATTTAGCCATTACTTTTTGGACCCATCTAATCGCTGTTATCGTTTCGTTCCAATCAGTATCTAGCTCTTTATAAAAGTCTCCCAAGACAAGAGTCAGCTCAGCTCCGTCTTTATTGAGCTCTGAAGCCTGCTTGTCAAGCAGGACAGCTTGCTGGAGATCATTGATAATAACTTGCAAACTTCTAGATTCATTAAGAAGAGCTGTTTTTTTGATTTGATTTACTGTTCTCCAATAATCAACATTAAGAAACTTAAAAACACCTGTAAAATTCTTGGTGAATTTATTGAGAAGCTCTTCGTGATTAAGCTCCAGGAACCCTTCGCTATAGCGCGTGAGGATTTGTTTTTTAGTAGATTGATATTCTTCGTGCTCGATTTTAGCTGAAACAGTAAGATTTTGTACTTGCTGTAGATTATGGTTATTAAACCAGTCTTTTTTAGGAAAAGGAGAATTTATCGCCAATTCAGAAGCTTGAGCGAGCCATTTAAACTCACTAAGATTAGTTACCTTTTTATCGAAAAACCGCTCTGAGATTGGATTTGCGTATGATGATAATCTAGAGATTATATTTTTAAACTCGATAAAATTAGATTTGATTTGATTTTCAACATCAAAACTTAAATTTTGTATATTAGCGTTTTTCCAAATAAAATTATCGTAGTTATTAATGATGTATGAAAAAACAGCGATTTTTTTAAAGAGATAATCGATCTCTGACAAGCGCTTTATATCAATAGCCTCGATAGTAGGGATTGTAAACTCAAGATTTAGATGATGATCTTTTAGCTCGGACTGGATGCAAGCCAGCTTGCCATAAATCTCATAAAGCGACATGTTTATTGGACGTCTTAGTTTGTGAAGCTCGTCAATTGCTTTTTGGATTTGAGATTTTACTTTTATTAGTGATTCGATATAATCCTCTCTGGGAGGGAGACTAGCGATGTTTTTTATATCTTCTATTGTAGTTCTGAGATTATCCACTATATCTGATTTTTTTTGCTGAGAGTTATGAAGCTCCAAGCAAAACTTATCTAATTTACTTTTTTTGAGTCTATTAACAACCACATCAAGAGCAGATTTTTTTTCACTTACAAAAAGAATTTTTTTATTATTAGCTAAAGCATCAGCAATGATATTAGAAATCGTTTGAGATTTACCCGTACCTGGCGGGCCCTGAATCACAAAGCTCGATCCAGCACGCGCTGAATAAATAGCTTCTTCCTGACTACTGTCAGCACTAAGAATCTGCATACTTTCTGATGGATCAATTTTTATATCAATTTCATCAGCTTTAATCAGATATTTAAAATCAATATTTTGATTAAGCTCTGCTGTTTCAAGTATCTCCCCTGAAATCTGCTTGATTACTGGGTGCTTAACGATTAATTCTTCGTTTTCCTCGATATCGCGGTACAAAGACAGCTTAGCAAAAGAAAATAAACTCAAGGACGCATCCTCGATAATATCCCAACTAGGGTGATCTTTTTTTAGCAAGCTAGAAAACTCTTGAATTAGAGCTGTCAAATCATCCTGAGTTTCAATATTGGAGAGCTTTTCTTCGATTTCATTAATTGATTGCGAGCTTATCCCAAAATCTCTTTCTAATTTATAAATCAATGTCGGATTAATTCTAATCTCATCATCAATCAAACTTAATTTAAAAGAGCCGCTTAAACCCTTTCTTTCAAGGCTAACTGGAATCAATAACAAAGGAGATTTTGCAATCTCTTCATCAGGGAACCACTCTAAAAAAAACAAAGCCAAATACAAAATATTCACGCCTTGTTCTTGCAAACTTGCTTGAGAACGGGTTTTTAGCTTACTAAGACTTTGCTCAAGATCACGGCTATCTTTATCTGTAAGTAAATTATTAGTCAAATCCATGTTCTCAGCTAAAACCGGCAAAGGCGCAGTATCAGAAAAATCATCAAAACCATCTATGTCCATACCTGGCTCCATACCAGGTGGAAGCTCTTCACCAAAATCACTAGTATTAAAAGTACTTATCTGCGCCTGAAAACCAAGTGAGCGAGAATCAATTACCAGTTTTTGAAAAATTTCCTGAGGTTTTTCTTTTAGGAAAATTGTCGTTGATGACCTTGCCTTAAAAAACAAAAGTTGATTTCTTCTGCTGAAATCTATTAAATGTTTTTTCCATTTTTCTAACTGGACTTTTACAGGGGATTCAGGTTTTAAAACTGGACTAGTCATGCAAAATTATCTTAAAGTCCTAAAAAGACAATAAGACTAGTTATATAGTCGCTTTAAAAAAGTTTTTGTTCCTAGAATTAAAAAACAATGTGCTATTAAGCTGATGCTTCTTCTTGAGCTTTTTTAGCTTCCGCTTCAGCTTCAGCTCGTTTCTTTTTAGCTTTTGTATTTTTTGTGCTTGTTTTTAAAATTTCTTCTTTAGCTTTTGATTTAGAAGCTCTTGTTTTTGATTTGAATTGATATGGGCCATTTGCTAAATCATGAATAGGCTGCTTGCTAAGAACAAAAGATACAGTCTCAGAAGCCTGCGCGCCCACTCCTTTCCAGTATTCAGCTCTTTGTACGTTATAAACAAGCTCTTTAGTTCTTGGATTATAGAATCCCAAAACTTCTGTTGGTTTACCTTGTCTTTGGCGTGAATGTTCAATAACAACTATTCTGTAAAGTGGTTGTTTGTTTTTTCCGAATCTCTGAAGTCTGATTTTTAACATAGATAAGCATTGATTTTAGCTTGAAAAGCCTAAGTAATACAAGCTTAATATTATTTCTTTAGAAATTAATAAGTATTACTAGTTTGCGGCAAGTAAAAGTTCGTTAATTTTAGCGACTGGATTAGTAATAGGCGCAAAATTAGCATCTGGGAAGTGAATTTTGATCTCTCTTTCCGCAGAACCTGGCTCTGTGTCGCTTCCATGAATAGCATTATCACCTATGTGCTTACCATATTTTTTACGAATTGTGCCTTCGGCCGCCGCTTCAGGATTAGTAGCTCCCATAGCATCTCTAGCACGAGCAACAATATTATCAGCTTCCCAAACCATACCAATTATAGGGCCAGCTGTAAAACTCTTAATTAAATCAGGGAAAAACGGTTTGTCGCTTAAAGCGGCGTAATGATTACGAGCTAACTCATCGCTAGGTTGGTAGATCTTCATCACTACGCATTTAGCATCAGGAAGGAGTTCTGTGAGCATTTGAATAATGCCAGCGCCATCTTTTCTTGCAAAAGCTTCTGGTTTAACGGCTAAAAATGTTTTTTGAGTAGTCATAAATAAAATTGTATCATAGGATAATTTGCTAAAATATTGAATTAATGCAAAACACCAAAATCAAGTCCCTAAGCCCGATTCAATGGAATAACGAGCGAAACATTGTAGAAATAATCGACCAAAGACTCCTTCCTTACAAGCTTGAATGGCTTGAAATAAAATCTGTAAAAGAGATGGCACAAGCCATTACTGACATGGCTCTTCGGGGCGCACCCTTAATAGGCATTTCTGCGGCTTACGGTATGGCGCTTGCTGTAAAAGAGGGCATGAACCTTACTCAAGCAGATCAAATTCTTCGATCAACTAGACCCACAGCTGTAAACCTAATGTGGGCTCTTGATGAAATCCAGTCTGTAATTAGTAC
>Ga0315901_10002965_pt1 | contig 22526 bp, 19 predicted proteins | sample LakEriMetagenome_10_FD_203761 | JGI IMG/M metagenome (GOLD analysis project Ga0315901, IMG submission 203761) | Freshwater fungal communities from buoy surface, Lake Erie, Ohio, United States - Buoy 2 MA116 | ecosystem: Environmental > Aquatic > Freshwater > Lake | place: USA: Lake Erie, Ohio... | reverse complement strand
ATGAGCACTGCCCAACACATCCTCGCCGTAAATAATATTGAAGTCATCTATGACCATGTGATTTTGGTTTTAAAAGGTGTATCACTAAATGTGCCTAGAGGTAAAGTCGTGGCATTAATGGGTGCCAATGGCGCTGGTAAGTCCACTACTCTAAAGTCTATTTCCACTTTACTGCGTGGTGAACGCGGCGATGTGACCAAAGGCAGTGTGGAATTTAATGGTGAAAGAATTGATCAACTCACGCCAAATGAATTAGTGCGTCGTGGATTGTCGCAAGTAATGGAAGGTCGACATTGTTTTGCGCATTTAACGATAGAAGAAAATTTACTCACTGGCGCTTATACCCGCAAGATTAATCGCCATGAATTAAAAGAAGCCTTAGAAAAGGTATATCACTACTTCCCTCGTTTAAAACAACGTCGCTCATCACAAGCAGGCTACACCTCCGGTGGCGAACAGCAAATGTGTGCGATTGGTCGTGCGCTTATGGCTAAGCCTTCTATGATTTTATTAGATGAGCCTTCGATGGGATTAGCTCCACAAATTGTGGAAGAGATTTTCGAGATTGTGAAAGATTTAAATCACACAGAACAAGTATCATTTTTGCTGGCAGAGCAAAACACCACTGTCGCACTGCGCTATGCAGACTTTGGCTATATATTAGAAAACGGTCGCGTCGTCATGGAAGGTGCCGCTTCAGAGTTGGCTGCTAATGAAGACGTGAAAGAATTTTATCTTGGTGTTTCTGGTGCTGGTCGCAAAAGCTTCCGTGACATGAAATTTTATCGCCGCCGCAAACGCTGGCTCGCTTAGTTTTATTCCTTTCTATTTATTTTTTTAGGCTGCCATGTCTGATCTGCTCGATGCATTAGAAGCACGGGACCCTGCTACGCGTGAACGTGAACTCTTAGCTGCACTGCCTGCTTTAATTACCCGCGCTAAAACCACTTCAGGTTGGTCTTCAATTCTGAAAGATGTGAATGCTGCTGATATCACAACTCGCGCTGCGCTTGCGCAATGTCCTGTTACCCGTAAATCTGATTTAAAAGATCTACAACATGCAGCATTACCTTTTGGGGGACTCAACAGTACGCCAGTCGCGCAGCTGAGCCGTATTTTTATGTCGCCTGGTCCTATCTTTGATCCAGAAGGAAAAGGCGACGATTGGTGGCGTTTTGCGCGTCCTCTATATGCTTTAGGTCTACGTAGTGGCGATATCGTGCAAAACTGTTTTGCTTATCACTTCACTCCTGCGGGTTTAATGGCAGAAGGCGGCGCAAAAAAACTGGGCTGCCCTGTGATACCGGCTGGAACAGGTCAAACAGAAATGCAAGTGCAAGCTATGCATTTATTACGTCCCACTGGCTATGTAGGTACACCATCTTTTCTGAAAATCATCATAGAAAAAGCTCAGGAAATGGGTACGGACATTTCTAGCTTATCCAAAGCACTAGTCAGCGCGGAAGCATTGCCACCTTCTTTACGTAACTGGTTGCAAGAGAATGGTGTGCGTCATGTTTTGCAAACCTATGGCTCTGCCGATATAGGTAACATCGCTTATGAAACCTTAGCGCAGGGCGAGTTATGTCCTGGCATGGTGTTAGATGAAACTCTGCTATTAGAAATCGTGCGTCCTGGTACAGGTGACCCTGTGTCAGAAGGTGAAGTTGGCGAGATCGTCATCACTTCTTTTAATCCCGACTATCCACTTATACGTTTTGGTACTGGTGATATGTCTGCTGTTTTACCCGGCATCTCGGCTTGTGGTCGTACCAATACACGCATTAAAGGTTGGATGGGACGTGCAGATCAAACCACAAAAATCCGCGCTATGTTTGTTCATCCCTCACAAGTAGCAGACATTGCGCGTCGTCATACAGAAATTAAAAAAGCACGCTTAGTTGTAACTGGCGAAATGGCGAATGACATCATGACGCTTCATTGCGAAGTGGAACATCCCAACGCACAAGCTGAGCTCGCCTCAGCGATTGTGAATTCCATACGCGATGTCACGAAACTACGTGGTGAAGTTCAACTTGTTGCAATCGGCAGCTTACCTAATGATGGCAAAGTGATTGCTGACGATCGCAGCTATCAATAAAAATTTTATTGCATGCTGAGACATCAGCATGCATGCTTAATGCGCATCACAACTCTTACTATCAATCTCGTGTGCATTGTTTTTTCATAGCCACGCTTAACTACACACTGTTGGTCTTGATCAAAAGCTCTCTGTACTAAATCACTGTATTTCAGCGGATGAATGGCACTGATAACAGCCGGTCTATTGTGATCGGCTTTTATCATTGAGGATTCTCCATGCAATCTCTAGGAAGACGTCTGGCATTGTCTGCCATACCAACACCATCTCATCGGAGTGAACACGCATTATTCAATCCAGCAAACAGACCTAGACTTTATCAACCCATTCCAACACCACGTCATGTCGCTTGGCCTAATGTGATGAAAGCTGAGTATTACATAGATGCCGCGCAACAAACAGCAAAAATTTTACGCACCCTGATTCAGCAAATTGATCATCAATATCAATCCTTAGGTTTGCCGCCAAACTTACAACTCCTCACTAATTGTATGCAGCGCTTACTGCATTCCATTAAACCTGGCTATATAGATGAAGTGCAAAGCAGATCACGGTATCTTGATTTATTACGCATGCATTTATCGTCACTAAATAATAATGAATGCCTAAAACTTAAGAGCCACTTACAGTCCACACAATTTAAATGCTTGATAAGTGAGACTGTGATTGATGATGAGTTTTATTTAGAGTATGGCTTTTGTAATGGCCCACCGCATTCTTCTGAACGTATTTTATTTCACACTCAAAATCTATTTGATTGTCTTGATGAGTTACAACGATCACAAGCCGACCATAAAACTGATAGCAGTAAAATTCCCCTGTTAAGTAATGCAATTAAGCAGGAACTACGTAATGTATTAGCTCAGGCTGCACAACATTGGCCGCACTCACAGCAAATTCTTCCCGACTTATTGGATATCGCTTGCCGCATCGGCATTGCACTTGATTTTATCAACTTGCCTACGCAAATCTGTGCAACAGAACTTAATCTTTATGGCACTACCGCAAGACTAAAAAATGATCATATTGTTATAGATCTTGCCATCGCTCTGGATTTACAAGGTAACAAAAATGCAGCCTTACTTAATCGTGTGCTGCGTGATTTATTAGAGATTTTTTTAATTCAAAAATTCACTGGCACACAAACTAAGCTCCCTGATTTACAGGCAAATGATCGCCGCAGTGTCAGACTAGCGATTGAGGAAATAACAGAAGTCTGTGTGCCTAGTGTGACCGATCATACTTTGCCTTCAAAAGCACGATCGGTTTGGTCGCGGTCGCATGAATATGGGCAGATACAAATCAAGCCTTCTGCTGGCATCTCATTAGGCCACGCATGGATTACGCCGGATCTTTCTTTGATTCCTGATACTTCTGCACCTTCAGATGTGATTGGCATGCATTTCATGCACACAGGGTTTCATCTTAGGCCACAGCAAAACACGATACGTGAATGGCCTACGAAATTTTTAACGGCAAAAGAAAATGCACAACTCTATCCGCCTGAATCAACTTGGTATTTGACTGTTCCAGTCACAAAAACACAATTACAAATTTCTGCATTGGGTGTGATTGCAGAATGGAAGGGGAATAATACGCCCTACCGCTTTGCGAATATGGATAGCAATACACCTGCTACTGGTTGTCGGATGACAGTTTGGAAAGCAGTGCAAGATGGATTGGAACCAGATGCACTTGCTTTATTCAATCACTACAACCAAGGACTCGCTGCACCAGAGTCTCCTACTGAACTCTGGATAAGATTGAATGGTTTAATGGAATGGATTAAGCACATGGCTGGTGCACATTAATTCAATTCTAGTGCACGTGTTTGTAATGCATCTGTTTGGTGCAAAGCAATCACGTGTTTTTTTAGTTTGGCCACCGAACGATTAATAAGCTCCTGTGACGAATATTTCAATGTTCATCACGTTTTTTTATAGGAGCTTACTATGCGATCACTTTTCACTCATGCTCGACCCAACTATTCTCTGTCCTCTTCGCACTTACAGTCTTCAGCATTTACATCTTTATCGATAAAAGAACAGCCACAAGCCCCTAGACTCAAAACCCTTGCGCCAAGAATTCAAAAAGCAAATTACTATTGGGCAGCTAATCATCAAAGCTATTTAATTTTTTCAGCATTACTCGATACAGCCGCAAAAAATCCGCATCCTCAGAACTATCAGAAAATCAAAGCAGCATTAATCTCATTAATGGAATCCATTATTGATCGTTCTTCTCAATCCTCACTTAATGCACAGGCTTGCAAAGATTTATTGAAATTACATTTACAAGGCTTAAGCACTAATCAACTACAGCAATTAGCGCATATTTTAAAAATTTCTAATTTTAATTACATAGGTCATGAAATTATTTATGAAATTGTTGAGCGCAATGGTAGGAAAAAAGAACGTGAAAAAATGATAGAGCTGCTCTCAGCTAATCAATTATTTTTATTATTGAATGAATTAGCTACTCCCTCGAATTCCAATATTCAACCCCAACGTGATCTTTCATTTGCGCCGAATTGGAATCGAGCGATTCGACAAATTTTATTTGATGCGACGTCAATCTGGAATAAACAGCTGCATAGCCAAGACGCAGATAAAATTTTACTAAAAGCCGCACAGGATATTGCTACTCAACTCGGGCTTAGCGCCTTACCTCAACAAGTTGAATATTGCGCTTTGAATTATGATCACTCTAGCGTGTTATTAAATGCATCTACTTTGCAATGTGATAGTCGTCTAGAAACCGCCTTACTAAATCAAAAAAATTCCAAACTGACGTATCTAGCGCCCTTTGAGCGTGCTTTGCGTGATGTGCTGGAACTACTCTTGATGAACAAAATGTTTGGTGAAGATGCGATCTTGGCCAATCTGCAATCCAAACAATTACACACATTACGTTCAATGATTGATGTTGTACTCAATCAGACAGCACCTGAGTTCTCTTCCGAATTAAGTCTAATGGCACATGATGTTTTGAAAAATATCCCTAAATTTGGCCACATACATATTTCACCAAATGGCAGTGGCTCAGGTCATAGTTGGATTGCTACTGATTTTTCTATTTTCCCTAAAAATGGCGATGGAAGACAAAGAATAGCTGGCTCTGTATTTTTACAAGAGGCCAAACAACTCTCTCCAGCACCAAAGAAAATTACTGAAAAGTCTATCGATTTTATTTCGCAAGAAAAAAATGAAAAATACTTTTCTTCTGAAGAAGCTCTTATGATTACAGTACCTGTACCCGCTGACGTTTTACAACAATCCGCACAGCGCGTTAAAGAACGATGGATTAAGGAAGATGTTCTTTATAAATCCATGTCCGACATCGATGGTGGTGATATACGCAGTTGCAGAGTCGGTGTATGGGATGCGGTGATGGATGGCATGGATGACTCAGCACGTCAGTTATTTAATCATTACAACTGCGGCTTACCTGATCCTGATTCATCAGCTGAATTATGGTTAAGAATGCAGGGCTTTATGCAATGGTTAAAAGATTTAGCAGCTCAAGCGTAATCTAGGGTTTAAGGATTACAACAAGAGCAGCACTGCCAACACAGCTTCTAATCCTAGACTTGCCCAATTACTGCTATCTGCCGAGCGATCTAATACGATCGCGACAGCACGGACTAACGCCATCACTAGATACGTTAGTCCCAACGTTATAAATGCTGCGGGCTCCTGTAATAATAAACATGCGAGCCCGCTCCCTACATAAATCGCTCCCAAAGCTACTCTGGTTTCCGTGATACCGCGAGGACCCTCAGCCGACATACCAATTAAAGTTAGCGCCTTACGAGGCGCAAATATCACCCAAACACCAAAAATCAAGGTAATCCCTGCCACAACAAGTTTTGCAATCAACATTATTCTTTCCTTTCATCCTCACTAAGCAATCCTGCCAGCAGCATACTAATCATAAGAAAAATTGCTATTTTGATTATTTTATTCAACCTAGAAAGCATGTAATTAGCACGAGTGTTTTATTTTTTACCCTATAATCAAACCATCCAAGCACTTTTCATAAAGGCGTTTTATGTCACTGCCCACTGCTCTTCAACTTCTAAGCTTACCTGTTATTGGCTCACCCCTCTTTATTGCTAGCGGACCCAAACTGGTAATTGAACAATGCAAGGCGGGTATCGTAGGATCTTTTCCTGCACTGAACGCACGACCTGCTGAAATGCTAGATCAGTGGCTCAACGAAATTAAAAAAGCGCTCGCTGAACATAAGGCAGCCCATCCTGATGCCATCATAGGTCCGATCGCAGTTAATCAAATTGTGCATCAGTCGAATGATCGTTTAGCGCATGATGTAGAAGTCTGTGTGAAGCATAAAATTCCCATTATTATTTCTTCATTACGCGCACCACCTAAAGAAATGCTGGATGCTATTCATAGCTATGGCGGCATTGTTTTACATGACGTGATTAGTATTCGACACTCAGAAAAATCTTTAGAAGCTGGTGTTGATGGTTTAATTCTTGTAGCAGCTGGCGCAGGTGGTCATGCGGGAGGCTTATCTCCATTTGCATTGGTAGGTGAAGTGCGAAAATTCTTCCAAGGTCCAATTGCACTCTCTGGATCTATCGCTTCTGGCGATGCCATCTTAGCTGCGCAATCTATGGGTGCTGATTTTGCTTATATAGGATCACGCTGGTTAGCGACGCAAGAAGCGAATACAAGTGAAGATTACCGGAATGCGATTGTTGAATCGAATGCAGCAGATGTGGTGTATACCAACCTCTTTACTGGCGTGCATGGCAATTATTTGAAAAAATCCATTATCAAAGCCGGACTTGATCCTGATAATTTACCGGTTGCAGATAAAACGCATATGAATTTTGCGAGCAATAGCGGCGCTAAAGCTTGGCGTGATATATGGGGTGCTGGTCAAGGTGTGGGACTGATGCATGATGTGCCCACCGTAGCTGAAGTGGTATCACGTTTGAAACAGGAATATCACGCTGCACGCGCTAGAGTGATGGCAACACCGTATTAATTTCTTTTGCATCACTATCCGCATGTAAGTCTGTTTTAATTTTTCAGGCTTAGATGCGGATTTTTTAATCTGCATTCACTAACATCATGTCACGCACTTCCGCCGCACCGGCGCGCTGCAATTGCTTAACTGCCCAATAGCCTAAATAAATCACACCAAATCTTAAGTGATATTTGTTTGCGACATCAACTAAAGGTATGTCGTGTAACAGTTTAGGCACATCAACTAATTTAATTTCTTTGCGCTCTAGCAGTAAAAATTTTAACAATACTTTGACTGCGTTCTCAGCATTCCGTACTGGCCTATCTTGTAAATAAGCGATGCGTGAGTAAGCTACCTCTAAGGATTTTTTTACATCGGTAAATGGTGATCCATGACCTGGTATCACTAGACGTATATCTAACTCTGAAATCAAATCTAAGGTAGCGCGTGTTTCATCAAAACCTGGCCGTCCATCTAACTCAGGGAAAATCACACCAAAGCCTTTTTCCCATAATGCATCAGCAGAAATTAATAAGCCTTCTTTTTCACAATACAACACCAAAGAATGCGGATCATGTCCTGGTGCTGCTAATGCTATCCACTCTAAATCACCTAGCATTAATTTATCGTTAGGCTTTACTAAGGCATGTGCTTCAAAGCGATCACATTTTTGTCCTGTGGCTTGAAAACTTAGTTTTGCATAATCCCAATCATTGACCTTATAAAATTCAGCTTCAGGTATCGCGATTTTGGCTTGATAGTGATCATGCAGAATTTTATTTCCACCACAATGATCAGAATGTAGATGAGTATTATAAATTTTATGTAAGTGTCGGTCGCCCAACACATGTTTAACTAGCTCTAGCGTCTGTTGGGCGTGGGTGACATAACCAGTATCGATAATGACATTTTCATTTTCACCGAAAAATAAAATGTTATTGGAAGATAGCCATCCTCGTTCAAGGACATGCATGCAAGATGGAAGGTTCATTTTTTCATTTCATAGGCAAGAAAAATTCTTCGAACGACTTAATCACTCCCCCGCGAAATCAGCCATCTGTATTTTATGAAGTTTACTTTGATGGATAAAATTTAGCAGCATGAAATTAAGCTTGCCTTTGACGTCAGATAATCTCACTGACTTTGGTTACGCTGCTAAACGTCTTTGGCTAATCGCTAGCCAAATCTGCATTTTTTTCGCTTCCGACGCAACGCTCCAGTTCGTAATTTCATCAAGTGTGCGCCAACAACCCTGACAAAATCCATTCTCAGCGTTCATCTTACAAATGCTCGTACAAGGAGATGGCAGAGGACCCACATGATTTACAGGATTGAAATTTGCAGGATTCATAAACTAATCAACTTTGCGCTGCATGACGCGCGGCAATCGCATTACCTGCACGACTTACTGCTTTGCGTCCTAGATGTTGAGAAATAAACTGACCTGCATCAACCACCATCTGCAAATCAATACCCGTGTGTATACCTAAACCTTGCATGAGATACAGCACATCTTCTGTCGCCACATTACCGGTTGCACCTTTAGCATAAGGACATCCACCAAGACCTGCTACAGAAGAATGATAAATACTCACACCGACTTCTAGCGCCGCATAAATATTCGCTAGAGCTTGGCCATAGGTGTCATGAAAATGCCCTGCCAATTGATCGATTGGGAATTGACGTGACACTTTATCAAATACTGTTTGTACTTGACGCGCAGTGCCCACACCTATGGTGTCAGCAATATCAATTTCATCACAACCCAAGTCCTGCATACGCGTCACCACATCTGCCACTGCATCGGGTGTTACCTCGCCCTGATAAGGGCAGCCGAATGAACAACTTATACTGCCACGCAAACGTAAATGCGAAGCCTTCGCTAATTTTGCAACTTCACGAAAACGTTCTATTGATTCTGCAATGCTGCAGTTAATATTTTTTTGTGAAAACGCTTCGGATGCAGCACCAAAAATAACGACCTCATCTGCTTGCGCAGCAAGTGCCGCTTCTAAGCCTTGCATGTTGGGTACTAGTGCTGAGTAAATCACACCTGACTTGCGTTGTATCTGCTGCATGACTTCACTCGAAGTCGCCATTTGTGGCACCCACTTAGGCGAGACGAAAGAAGCTGCTTCTATATTTGGAAAACCTGCTGCTGTCAGTCGATTGATTAATTCGACTTTAACTTCAACAGGAATAATTTCTTTTTCGTTTTGTAGTCCATCACGCGGACCTACTTCCACTATTTTGACTCGTGCTGGCAAGCTTGGGACTTTACTCATACTCAAGCTCCGGTAGCAGTAAATGCTAACAACTGCGCACCTTCTGGGACTTGATCACCAACCGCATACAATAAATCGTCTACCTTACCGTTACTAGGCGCATGAATCGTATGTTCCATTTTCATAGCTTCCATAATTAACAATGGCGCACCTTGCTGCACAAGCTCATCTTTTTTAACAAGCAACGCAATAATTTTTCCTGGCATAGGCGCGGTTAATCTACCGCCTTCTAATTCTGCTTCACCCGCATGTGCAATAGGATCATGCCACGTTAATTGCCAATGCTGCCCTGCATGAAAGACATGAAAATTTTCTGCAACGCGGACTACCTTACCGTGCACCTTGATGTTATCGGCGACCAAATCAAATTCAACCGCATCATCATTTTCATGTGTCTTAGCATGCACATCACTGATTTTTATTTTCTCATCACCACTACTTAATATTCCGTGATTTGGTGCATATGTCCAAGTAAGCTCACTCATGCCTGCCTCATCAGAGAATTGCAGTGGTCGATTAGTTTGTAAATTCATGCGCCAACCATGATGCTGCGCCCATGGATCATCGGATGAATGATCACGCTCATCATGATGCAACATCGCGCAGGCTAATGCCAACACAGCAAAAGGCACGGGCTGATGCGGTGGAAATAAAATATCTTGATGTCGTTCTATCAGACCCGTATCTAGATCTGCAGTAGCAAAGGGTTTACTTTGCATAAGTCTGGATAGAAAAGCGATATTCGTTGCTGGCCCTACAATTTCATATTCGCTCAGCGCTTGCGACATTTTCTTTAACGCTGCTGCTCTATCTTCACCCCACACAATCAACTTCGCAATCATAGGATCGTAGTAAGGTGAGATTGCATCTCCTACTCTAACACCTGCATCTATACGCACTGCATGTTCGCGCGTGAAACTTGCTGCTTGTGGTGTGTGTAAATAATGCAAAGTACCTATGGATGGCAAAAATCCTTTTTCAGGATTTTCCGCATAAATACGCGCTTCAATCGCATGACCTTTAATAACTAGCTCATTTTGTTTCTTAGGCAAAGGATGGCCAGCAGCTATTTTTAATTGCCACCCAACCAAATCCACATCGGTAATCATTTCAGTGACGGGATGTTCCACTTGCAAACGTGTGTTCATCTCCATGAAATAAAAACTACCATCTTGATTAGCAATGAATTCCACCGTACCCGCACCTACATAACCCACTGCTTGTGCTGCTGCTACAGCAGCCTCACCCATGGCACGACGACGTTCTTCTGTCATACCTGGTGCTGGCGCTTCTTCACATACTTTTTGATGACGACGTTGTACTGAGCAATCACGCTCGAACAAATAAACACACTCACCTATTTTGTCTGCAAAAATCTGGATTTCTATATGACGTGGTCGCTGTAAATATTTTTCAACTAAGACTTTATCGTCACCAAAACTATTGATCGCTTCACGCTTACAAGAAGCGAGTGCCTCTTTAAATTCAGCGGATGTTTGGACTATACGCATGCCCTTACCACCACCACCGGCACTGGCTTTCAGTAATACTGGATAGGTAATGCTATCGGCTTGCTTGTGTAAAAAATCAGCGTCTTGATTTTCACCGTGATAACCCGGCACCAAAGGTACCTGCGCTTTTTCCATTAAGGCTTTAGCGGCAGACTTTGAACCCATGGCATGAATCGCAGTTGCAGGTGGTCCAATAAAAATTAATCCTGCTCGCTCACATGCTGCTGCAAATTCTTCGTTCTCTGATAAAAACCCATAACCTGGATGTATCGCTTCTGCACCTGTAGCTTGCGCTGCTTCTATGATGCGTGCAATTTGTAAGTAGCTTTGCTTCGCTTCTGCTGCACCTATGTGCACAGCTTCATCACACGCTGCTACATGAGCAGCATGCGTATCTGCATCGGAATACACAGCGACTGTGCGTATGCCCATACGATGTGCAGTGGCCGCTACTCTGCAAGCGATTTCACCACGATTGGCAATCAGGATTTTTTTAAACATAATGGTTATTTGCTTGCCTAGTTATGCAGCCTATGCTGTTTATTTATGCAGTCTTTGCGTGTATGCCTAATCGTTGTAGTAAAGATTTATCTTCTTCCACCTCAGGATTGCCCGTTACCAGTAATTTTTCACCATAGAAAATTGAATTCGCACCAGCTAAGTAACACAAGGCTTGTATCCCTTCACCTAACTGACGACGACCTGCAGATAAACGCACACGTGCTTTTGGCATGGTGATACGTGCTACCGCTATCGTGCGTACAAACTCGAGTGGATCTAATCCATCTTGTCCATAGAGTGGTGTACCTTCTACTTGCACTAAATGATTGATAGGTACTGACTCAGGATAAGGATTTAAGTTAGCCAGTTGTGCAATCAAACCTGCACGTGATAGCCGTGACTCGCCCATACCGACTATGCCGCCACAACATACTTTTAATCCTGCCTCACGCACTGCGCCTAAGGTATCTAAACGATCTTGATAATCACGTGTAGTGATAATGTCGCCATAAAATTCTGGCGCTGTATCGAGATTGTGATTATAAAAATCTAAGCCTGCTTCTTTTAGTCTCACTGCTTGCTGCTCTTCTAACATGCCTAAGGTTGCGCAAGTTTCTAAGCCCATCGCTTTCACAGCTTTGACCATTTCTTCAACTGAATCTAAATCTCTGTCTTTAGGTGCACGCCATGCTGCTCCCATGCAAAAACGTGTAGCACCTTGATCTTTTGCTGCTTGAGCTGCTGCTAATACTTCATCTAAAGGCATGATTTTTTGTGCTGTTACGCCAGTGTCGTAACGGGCAGCTTGGGGACAGTAACCACAATCTTCAGGGCAGCCGCCTGTCTTAATCGATAATAGTGTGGCTAATTCAATTTCATTCGCATTGAAATTTGCTCGGTGTGCTTGCTGTGAGCGAAACAATAAATCATTAAATGGTAATTCAAACAAAGCCACTACTTCAGCGACTGGCCATGTTTCATGCGCGACTGCAGCGGCGGCAACTTTTTTTGCTGCAGCATGAAATGCAACGGGCTGTGATGTGATGGTGGATGACATAGAACTTCCTTAATAAAATAATTTCAGCAACTGGCTTCTAGCGCTTTTATCGCGCCTGTAGCAAGACAATTTATTTCTTCATCATTGATGATATACGGTGGCATCAGATAAACCGTATTACCTATAGGGCGTAGCAATATCTGCTGCTGTAATCCTTGCGCAAAATAACGACGCGCAAATCCTGCTTGTTCATTGGGCTGCGCATCAAATGCGAAAATCATGCCGCAACGTCGAAAATTTTTACTGCGAGGATGATGTTTCAAATCCTCTAACGCAGCCTCAATTTTATCGCCTCGCACTCTATTTTGTGCCAGCACATCATCTTCTTTAAAAATAGCCAACGTAGCTAAAGCAGCTCTACAAGCTAATGGGTTACCGGTGTAAGAATGCGAATGTAAAAATGCACGTGTGATGTCACTATGATAAAACGCTTGATAAATTTCTTTGCGCGTCATGACTAGCGATAAAGGCAAGTAACCACCACTAATCCCTTTAGACAAACAAAGGAAATCTGGCCACACGCCAGACTGCTCAGATGCAAAAAAAGTCCCCGTACGACCACAACCGACTGCAATTTCATCTGCGATTAAATGCACATTAAATTCATCACACAAGGCACGCAAGGTCTGCATATACACAGGATCATGCATGATCATGCCGCCCGCACATTGCACTAAGGGTTCAATGATGATGGCAGCGATGTGCTCAGCACGCTGCTCTAATACACGTCGCACATCAAGTGCTGCATGACGCGCTACATCAGCTGCAGTTTCACCTTCTTTAGCATTACGTGCATCTGGTGTTGCAACCACATGCGCAGGCTGCAACATAGCGCCATAGGCCTGACGAAATAAAGGCACATCAGTGACTGCTAAGGCACCGACTGTTTCGCCATGATAGCCACCTTGTAAATAGATGAATTCCTGCTTTTGTGGCAGCCCTTGATTTGCCCATGCATGAAAACTCATCTTCAAGGCTATCTCTACCGCCGATGCTCCATCGGATGCATAAAAACAATGTCCGAGTACGCCATCAGTTAATGCAGATAATTGTTCAGAGAGTTCTACAACAGGCTCATGTGTGAAGCCCGCTAACATCGCATGTTCTAACTGATCTAACTGCGCCTTGATTGCATGGTTAATACGTGGATTTGCATGGCCAAATAAATTCACCCACCATGAACTAATACCATCGATATATCTATGCCCTGCATGATCCATCAGCCAAGCACCACGACCTTGACTGAGCGACACCATAGGTATGCTTTCATGATGTTGCATTTGTGTGCAGGGATGCCAAACACTGGCAAGACTGCGTGCAACCCAATCATTGTTAGCTTGTGCGCTCATTACATCCTAAATATGCCGAACTTCGTATCAGGTATAGGTGCATTCAATGATGCACTCAATCCTAAACCTAACACCATGCGTGTATCCGCAGGATCGATCACACCATCATCCCACAAGCGTGCACTTGCATAATAAGGATGACCCTGCACTTCATATTGATCGAGTATGGGTTGTTTAAATGCGGCTTCTTCTTGCGCACTCCATTGCCCACCTTTAGCTTCTATGCCATCGCGCTTAACAGTGGCCAGCACACTCGCAGCTTGTTCACCACCCATGACGGAGATGCGTGCATTCGGCCACATCCATAACATGCGCGGTGAATAAGCACGACCACACATGCCGTAATTACCTGCACCAAAGCTTCCACCTATGATGATGGTAAATTTAGGTACAGCCGCTGTAGCAACTGCCGTCACCATCTTAGCGCCATTGCGCGCTATGCCTTCGTTTTCTACTTTGCGACCCACCATAAAGCCAGTGATGTTCTGTAAAAAAACCAAAGGTATTTTTCGTTGACAGCAAAGCTCTATGAAATGTGCGCCTTTTAACGCCGACTCAGAAAACAAGATGCCATTGTTGGCGATGATACCAACTGGCATACCAAACAAATGTGCAAAACCACAAACCAGTGTGGTGCCATAGCGTGCTTTAAATTCATCAAACTCACTACCATCGACCACGCGCGCAATAATTTCTCTTACCTCGAAAGGCTTACGTGTATCAGTAGGAATTAATCCATATATTTCTTTAGCGTCGTAACGTGGCTCTACCGATGGACGCAACACCATTTGTTCTGGCTTACTACGATTTAAATTACCAACTATAGAACGTGCGATGGATAAAGCATGCATATCATCTTGTGCTAAATGATCCACCACGCCAGACAAGCGCGTATGCACATCACCACCACCTAAATCTTCTGCACTTACAATCTCACCGATTGCGGCCTTCACTAAAGGCGGGCCACCTAAGAAAATCGTGCCTTGATTTTTAACGATAATAGATTCATCACTCATGGAAGGTACATACGCACCGCCTGCTGTACATGAACCCATAACGACTGCGATTTGCGGTATGCCTTGTGCAGACATGTTTGCTTGATTAAAGAAGATGCGCCCGAAATGTTCACGATCAGCAAAGACATCATCTTGATTCGGTAAATTTGCACCGCCCGAATCGACTAAATAAATACAAGGCAAATTATTTTGTGCTGCAATTTCTTGTGCGCGTAAATGTTTTTTCACCGTCATAGGGAAATAGGTTCCGCCTTTGACGGTTGCATCATTACAAACAATGACGCACTCCTGACCTTTAACACGACCTATGCCGGTAATCATGCTGGCAGACGGCGCAGCATTGTCATACATATTCAGTGCAGCTAATTGTGAAAACTCTAAGAATGGCGTGCCAGGATCCAGCAGCATATTCACACGCTCACGTGGTAACAGCTTGCCACGTGCAGTATGTTTTTTACGCGCGTCTTCACCACCGCCCAACGCAAGTTTTTCACAATGCGCACGTAAATCATCTACCAAAGCCTGCATAGCATGCGCGTTAGTGACAAATTCTTCGGAGCGTGGATTAAGTTTAGTTTCTAGGTATGGCATGTATTTATTTTTCTAAAATATTTCCATCGACATAAAACCATCGTCCGTTTTCACGAACAAAGCGACTTATTTCATGTAAGCGTTGTCCTCGCCCCTGCATACGACAACGCGCCACAAATTCTACGGTGGCAGCATCCTCTTGTTGCGACACTTGTCTTACTTCTAAACCCAGCCACTTTAGTGCAGCATCTGTCACTGCCTCTGCGGGTCGCGACTCTTGATGCCAAGTCTCTCTGAGATAGTTTTCTTGACCTAATACGTAGGCACTATAACGAGAGCGCATTAACTGTTCAGCACTTACAGCATGTTGCGCACCACTGATAAAAGGCCCACAACATTTTTCTAATACGCCACCACCACAAGGGCAGGGCTCTAGCTTAGTTGAGGCGCGCTGATTTACCATGTGGCTTATTTCATCTCTTCTGCATTAACTCAAACTTAGGCTAATGCACGTGCTATTAATATTTTTTGTATATCGCTGGTGCCTTCGTAAATTTGACAAACACGTACATCGCGATAAATACGTTCAACTGGAAAATCTTTTACATAGCCATAGCCACCATGTATTTGTATGGCATCTGAACAAACTTTTTCCGCCATTTCACTCGCAAATAATTTTGCCATCGCCGCTTCTTTTAAACAGGGCACGCCCGTATCTTTCATAGACGCAGCATGTAAAGTCATTTGACGTGCCACTTCAATCTGCGTAGCCATATCAGCCAATCTGAATTGCACTGCCTGATGATCAAACAAAGGCTTATCAAAACTCTGACGTTCTTTCGCATAAGCTAAAGCAGCATCAAATGCTGCACGTGCCATACCTATAGCTTGCGCAGCTATGCCTATACGCCCACCTTCTAATCCTGATAGAGCGATACGATAGCCTTCACCTTCTGCACCGATTAAATTCGCGGCAGGTATACGGCAATTTTCAAAAACAATTTGCGCCGTGTCAGATGAATGTTGGCCTAATTTATCTTCTATGCTGGCGACGACATAACCCGGTGTAGTTGTGGGTACCCAAAAAGCACTAATGCCACGCTTACCTGCCGTTTTATCGGTGACAGCCATGACGATAGCTACATCAGCATTTTTACCACTGGTGATAAATTGTTTTACACCATTGATGACATAACTGTCGCCATCACGTGTAGCTGTTGTTCGCAATGAAGAAGCATCACTACCTGCATGCGGTTCAGTCAAACAAAATGCACCTAACATTTTTCCTTGCGCCAGAGGTCGCAACCATTGTTCTTGTTGTGCAGGATTAGCTACCATCATCGCTATGCTACATACAGGACAATTGTTGACAGAGATGATGGTTGAAGTTCCGCCATCACCTGCTGCGATTTCTTCTATCACTAAAGCTAACGCCACATAATCTAAACCTGCACCACCTTGCTCTTCTGGCACAGCGACACCGAAGGCACCCATTTGCGCTAACTGCTGCAAAGCTTCTTTAGGAAAGTGTCGCTCTTTATCCCAACGCGCAGCATGTGGACGTAACTGCTGCTGCGAAAATTCACGCATTGCATCACGTATCATGGTGTGTTGTTCAGAGAGCATCATCGCTTTATTCTTTGTTTTGGATAGCAGGTATAAAAATGTGTGTTGATTAGTGTGCTAATTACTGTATTAATCAGCTTGATTACCAAACCATAGTTTGACCATCAAAGCTATGAAAGCTTCCGCTTTCACTTTGCTTTAATCCGCTTATCACTTTGCGCATGCCTGCCACGCTGTCTTGTACAGAAGTCGGTGCACTCGGACCGCCCATTTCCGTTTTTACCCAACCTGGGTGAATCACCATCAGCTTAGCGTGTGGATAATCCATCGATGCTGCTTTGACTGCCATATTCAATGCTGCTTTTGAAGCACGATATACCCAACCCATGCTTGCTGTTGTGACACCTATGCTGCCCATGACGCTGGTGAGAAATACGAATGTACCTTTTGCTTCTTCAACTGCGGGCGCTAACAGTGGAATGGCTTGCATCGCGCCTAATACATTGGCGTGCATCACGCGATCAAATTCCGCAACCGCAGGCGCTTCTTTTGCACCGGCATATGATCCAAATACACCCGCCACATACACCACTAAATCTAAACGCTCACCATCGAGTTGCCATGGCAAGCTAGCCAGTGATTCCGCTACAGTGACATCAATTTTCATTGCATGCGCACCTTCTTGCTTGAGTGCTTCTACCGTTGCATCATCACGTGCTGTTGCAAATACTTTATAGCTATCAGCAAGTAACTGACGAACGAATTCACGGCCTATACCGCGTGAAGCACCAATGATTAAAGCTGTGCGCATGCAAATTCTCCTTACATCATTTCAATTGCCATAGCGGTAGCTTCACCGCCACCGATACACAACGCAGCCACACCACGCTTACCACCAGTTTTTTTCAATGCACCCAACAAGGTCACAATAATGCGTGCACCAGATGCACCGATAGGATGACCTAAAGCACAAGCACCACCATGAATATTGATTTTGTCATGAGTGATATTGTGTTCTTTCATTGCGGCCATGGCGACTGCAGCAAACGCTTCATTGATTTCAAACAGATCGACATCGCTAGTCTTCCAACCTGTTTTTGCATATAACTTTTCTATCGCGCCTACTGGTGCAGTGGTAAACCAGTTAGGTTCATGTGAATTACGCATATGAGCAACGATTTTTGCAATCGGCTTCACACCTAATTTTTTCGCTGTTGATTCACGCATCAACACCAATGCTGCCGCGCCGTCGTTGATGGATGAAGAAGAAGCGGCTGTGATGGTGCCGTCTTTTTTAAATGCTGGTTTTAACTGTGGGATTTTTTCTATCTTGGCTTTAAGTGGGCCTTCATCTTTATCGATAACGACATCACCCGCTTTGCCAGAAATAGTCACTGGCGCGATTTCCCATTTAAAGGAACCATCAGCTGTCGCAGCTTGTGCGCGTTTTACTGAATCAATCGCAAAAGCATCTTGTGCTTCACGCGTGAATGAATATTTTGCAGAGCAATCTTCTGCAAATGTACCCATAGAACGGCCTTTGTCATACGCATCTTCTAAACCATCTAACATCATGTGGTCATACATCATGCCGTGACCTATGCGATAACCACCACGTGCTTTAGGAATTAAGTAAGGTGCATTTGTCATCGACTCCATCCCACCGGACACTACGACTTCATTTGTGCCCGACATAATTGAGTCATAACCATAAATAGTTGCCTGCATAGCAGAGCCACACATTTTGGATAAAGTCACAGCACCTGCTGATACAGGAATACCGGCTTTAATCGACGCTTGACGCGCAGGTGCTTGACCTTGTGCTGCCATTAAGCAGTTACCAAAGATCACATCATTCACTACTTCAGGCTTAATACCTGCACGTTCAACTGCCGCGCGAATTGCAACTGCACCTAGATCATGTGCAGATAGAGATGAAAAATCACCTTGAAATGCACCCATAGGGGTGCGTGCTGCACCAACAATTACAACCGGATCAACGATAGGATCTTGCATAGTTATCTCCAAAAAAATAAAAATTAAGTGGCGGCCGATGGTGCAGATTGCGCCGTGGATGTCTGATAGCTAAAACGAACTTCCTGCGGATAGGGAAAAACGTCTTCCACTTGGCCGTCAAGTATTCGGGTTTTACGTTGTTGCCAATACTCTGCTGTCAGTAGATCGGCATGATGCTTCATGAAGTATTTACGTACTTTAGGATTGCCTAATAAAAAAACACTGAACTGTTCTGGAAAGACATCATTTTTTGCGACGTGATACCAAGGCTCGGAGGCCATTTCATCTTCTTCATTGCGTGCCGGTGGTATATCGCGGAAATTACAATCACTGATGTATTCGATTTCATCATAGTCATAAAATACGACTCTACCTTGACGTGTCACACCAAAATTTTTATACAGCATGTCTCCGGGGAAGATATTCGCTACCACTAAATCTTTAATTGCATTGCCATATTCACGCACACCATGTTCTATTGCAGCTTCATCTCCTGCTTGCTCGGCTTCTGTCAGCCAAATATTTAATGGCGTCATGCGGCGTTCTATATAGAGATGGCGAATAATGATTTGTTCACCATCTTCTTCAACAATAGAAGGCGCAACCGACTTTAATTCAGCTAGCAATTCCTCTGAAAATCTTGAACGGGGAAAGGCAACGTTGGAATATTCCAGTGTGTCGGCCATTCGACCTACTCTGTCGTGATACTTCACCAATAAATATTTTTCTTTGACTTGTTTAGGCGTAGTTTCTTTAGGCGCAGGAAAACTATCTTTAATCGCTTTAAACACATACGGGAAGGAAGGCAATGCAAACACCACCATTACCAAACCACGAATACCCGGCGCTATTTCAAAGCGATCAGAGGAATGACGCAGATGATGTAAGAAGTCACGGTAGAACAAGGCCTTGCCTTGTTTTTGCAAACCTAAAATTGTGTAAATTTCATTGCGCGGTTTATTCGGCAACATGCTGCGTATAAATTGCACATAGGCCGATGGCACTTCCATATCAACCATGAAGTAGGCGCGTGTAAATGAAAACAACATGGTGATGATATTGACATCGGTCAGCACTGCATCAAGAACTAAATCACCTTTGCGGTTATGCAGTATGGGAATTACAAAGGGATTTTCGCGATTGCCGTTAATGACTTTTCCAACTATGTACGCGCCTTTATTACGAAAAAAAAGACTAGATAACACTTGAATTTGATAATTTGCTTCTGTCGCTCGCGCTATCAATAATGCTTGCAAACGTTCTTCTATAAATGCGATATCGCGATCTAAATCGTAAAACTCACATGCCAGTTGATAATTATTGACTAAGCGACGCAGAGTTAAGCGCATACCATCTGCTTGCGGATAATAGACGCGATAGACAGGCGTTGCTTCAGCAGGCTCTATATATTCTGTTGATACAGCAGAGCGTACAAAAATAAAGTCATTATGAAAATACGTGCGATGCAAAATTTTGCAGCACACAGAATTAAAAAAAGTTTCCGCTAACTCAGGCTGTCTGTGATCCATTAACAAGCCTATGTAATGCAGCTTCACTTCACGCCATACACTATCTGTTAGCTCTTCTTCTTCATATTCATCTTCTAAGCTTTGTACGCATTCCTTCACCCTATGCTCATAGAATGCAATTCTGTCGCGCGCTCCAGCTTGCGCTTCTTTCCATGTCATTTGTTCGAAGTGGGTTCTAGCTTCTTGGCTAGCATGTCTAAATAAGCGATAGTGCTTATCAAAGCCATCAAGAATAACGCGCGCAATATCAAACGCAATTTGCGATGACAGTAACTTAGGAAAGGCGACTTGTGAATCTGGCATTTTAGGCAGTCTCAGCAAATAATTCACGACCAATCAACATACGACGTATTTCGCTGGTGCCTGCGCCAATTTCATAGAGCTTTGCATCACGCCATAGTCGTCCTGCTGGATATTCATTGATGTAACCATTACCACCTAGAGCTTGTATCGTTTCACCTGCCATCCAAGTCGCTTTTTCAGCAGAATATAAAATCGCACCTGCCGCATCTTTGCGCAGGGCACGCACTGCATCCGGTGTTTTTGCGCGATCACATGCTTGACCCACTGCATAGACATAGGCTTTACAAGCCATCATGGTGGAATACATGTCAGCCAGCTTGCCTTGCATGAGTTGGAACTCACCGATAGGTTGACCGAATTGTTTACGTTCATGTACATAGGGCACAGTGACATCCATACAAGCTTGCATAATGCCTAGTGGCCCACCCGACAATACAGCACGCTCATAGTCTAGGCCTGACATTAAAACATTCACACCTCGACCTAAACCTCCCAGTACATTTTCAGCAGGCACTTCACAATCACGGAACACTAACTCGCCTGTATGCGAACCACGCATTCCTAGTTTGTCGAGTTTTTGCGCAACTGAAAATCCAGGATAATTCTTTTCAATTAAAAACGCAGTGATGCCACGTGGTCCTGCTTCTATATCATTTTTTGCATACACCACCATGACGTCAGCATCAGGGCCATTGGTGATCCACATTTTTGAGCCATTCAATATCCAACGATCGCCTTTGAAATCGGCACGCAACTTCATGTTCACAATATCAGAACCTGCATTCGGTTCTGACATGGCTAATGCGCCTATATGCTCACCTGAAATTAATTTTGGTAGATATGTTTTCTTTTGTTCTTCACTGCCATTCCGACGAATTTGATTGACACATAAGTTTGAATGCGCACCATACGACAAGCCCACTGAAGCAGAAGCGCGTGATATTTCTTCCATAGCGATGATGTGGGCTAAATAACCCATAGCACTTCCGCCGTATTCTTCATCTGCTGTAATGCCTAACAGACCTAACTCACCCATCTTGCGCCACAAGTCCATAGGAAATTGATCGGTGCGATCTATCTCTGCTGCACGCGGTGCAATTTCAACGGATGCAAAATGTTGAACTGCTTCACGCAGCGCTGCGATATCTTCGCCATGATCAAAACTTAGGCCTGGCAGATTATTCATACTATTTTCCTGTTCAAACTTTTAATGCAATTCGATGGATTAGGCTGCGCTGCGTGCGCTAGAAGCACTAAGCAATCCACTTTTGATTTTTTCACCTTGATTATCTTGCGCCAGCATATTGCGGCATCGATCTTCATGTGCGGCGATTTCAGCCAAAGTGATTTCTATATCTTCACGCTGCTGTTCTAATGATTCTCGATGTCGTGATAAGACGGTGAGAAAGCGATTCAGTTGAGCCGCAGAGTCTTGCGGCGAGTCATACATATCCACTAAATCTTTAATTTCTGAGAGCGTTAATCCCAGACGCTTACCACGTAAGGTGAGTTTTAAACGCGTACGATCGCGTGCGCCGTAAACTCTAGTACGACCGCCAGCGCCTTCGCGGCTAGGACTAATTAAACCTTGATCTTCGTAGAAACGAATGGCCCTTGGCGTGATGTCGAATTCACGAGCTAGTTCGGTGATGGTATAAGTCGCCATAGGATCTGCAGGTAGAATGTACGTTTACGTAAACGTCAACTAAAGCGGTATTGTAGGCGGGCGAGATGTAAATGGAAACCCCGCAAAGCAGTCATTT
>Ga0315901_10002964_pt1 | contig 22530 bp, 20 predicted proteins | sample LakEriMetagenome_10_FD_203761 | JGI IMG/M metagenome (GOLD analysis project Ga0315901, IMG submission 203761) | Freshwater fungal communities from buoy surface, Lake Erie, Ohio, United States - Buoy 2 MA116 | ecosystem: Environmental > Aquatic > Freshwater > Lake | place: USA: Lake Erie, Ohio... | reverse complement strand
TTTGCGCCGCCATGACGTCTTCGGCCAGCTGCCGGATGGAAAATGGCGCAACTTAACGGTTAATTTACCATGTCGCGCCAAAACCCCCGGTAACAGGGACTCAGTGGGGTTTTGCCACATGGATACGTACCGCGGGAATTTCGTCGATCGCGTCGATAGCGCAGACGATTGGCCCGACATCGAAAGCCACGATGACGACATCGTGCGCGAAACCCCGCCCAGCCCCGTCGGCCAGGACGAGCGCCGGATGCAGGTCCGCGCCTACAATCACTGGGCCAGTCTGCTGGGCGATCGCTCGTTCCCCTCAATAGAGGACCTGGATCCGGACAGCCTCCCTGATTTCGGGCCCTATTCGGTCCTGCTCGACTTCACCGGCGGGATCGATAATCCGGCCATCCAGTTCCTTGGCGACAAGCTGGCCAACGAATGCGGGGCCGATGACGAGATCGAAACCCTGTCCGATGTGCCGAGCCGCTCACTGCTGTCGCGCATCACCGACCATTACATGCAGATCCTCGCCAACCAGGCACCGATCGGGTTCGAGGCCGAGTTCGTCAACCAGCGCGAGGCGACAATCCTCTATCGCGGGATCCTGCTGCCATTCTCGTCCGACGATGACACGATCGATTTCATTTACGGTGTGATCAACTGGAAGGAACTGGCCGACCAGCAGACCACCGATGAGTTGTTGCTCGAGATTGACCAGGCGCTGGAAGTCCAGGGTCCCGAACTACGGCATGACGAGCTGACCGATTGGGCCGACGGCCCAGCCGAGGTCTCCGAAGACCTCAGCGAAGTCGGCCTTGCCGAAACCGAGTTGGATGATGCCAACGTTCTCGACCTCGGGGGATTTGTCGATGCAGAGTCGGCGGCCGATGCCGCCTTCCCGGAACCGTCGTTCGGTAGTTTTGCCAACAAACCCGCGGTGCAAGAATCGATGTCGGCCGATTTTGGCGCCGCCGATGACGCACCGGCGGCCGACCAGACTGATGACTGGGCACCGCTGGCCGGTTCGCAGACTGACGATGCTGCCGACATGGAACTGGCCGACTGGCTCGCCTCGGCCCGCGAGCTGGCCGAAGCCGCCCGCGGCAGTGAAGACCGCACCCGTCAGGCCCTTTATGCCGCGATTGGGCGCGCCTATGACTTTTCGCTGGCCGCCAGCGCAGCGCCAGAGGAATTCAGCGAACTGGTCGCCGATTCCGGACTGACCGTTCAGGACCGCGCGCCCATGACCCCAGTGGTCAAGCTGGTTTTCGGCGCGGATTACGACAAGACCCGCCTGACCGAGTATGCCTCGGCGCTCAGCCACGCCCATCGCCTCGGGCTCGCCCGCGGCTCGCTGGCTGACTATCTCAGCCGTGCGCCCGGCGGACTCAAGGGCGTTGTAACCGAAGAGCGCCGCGCCAAGCGCGCCGAAACCGGAGCGGTTGAAGAAGTCCGCGACACCCCGCGCGAGGCCCTGGCGCGTAAGCTGCGCGAACTGCAACAGTTCCCGTTTGAGGCCGTACCAGCCGATGGCAGCGAATTTACCCTGCTCATAGCGCGCCGTCTGCCGACTGGCGAAGTGGTGCTGCTGGGTGAAATTGGCGACGACGTACCGCTGCTCGAACGCGCCGCCCGCCGCCTACTCGGCTGAAGACCGGCCCTTCCGCTCAGCATGGGGCGCCGTGCCGCAAGGCATGGCGCCCTTTGCTTTTGCGCGCTAGACGGCTGGCATGACTATAGTGAGGAGACCGCGGCGGATGGGCTGGATCGGCTGGACCGTGCTTATACTCGCGCTGCTGGGCGGCGCGATCTACGGGGTCTGGCGCTATGCCCATGCCACAGGGGCCGTCGGCCTGCTCGAGTGGGCTGACCGAACAATTGGCGGAACCGCGGGTACCGCGCTGGCCGCCAGCGGCGTGCGCTATGGCAGCCTGCCCCCGCAGCGGCTCGACATCGTCGTTCCCAATGGACCGGGCCCGCATCCGGTGCTGGTGTTTTACCATGGCGGCGGCTGGCACATGGGACGACCAGAGGATTACCGCTTCCTGGGCCGGACCTTCGCGCGGGCCGGCTATGTGGTGGTATTGCCCGGCTATCGACTGGTCCCGGACGGCATCTATCCCCGCATGCTGGAGGATGGTGCACTGGCAGCGGCCTGGGTCCGGGCCAACATTTCCCGCTATGGCGGCGATCCGGAGCGGGTTGTCCTGATGGGCCATTCCGCCGGCGCCCACACCGCCGTCATGCTCGGCCTGGAACGGCAATGGCTGGGCCGACAAGGCTTGCCCGATGACTTCGTCAAAGGGGTGGTCGGCCTCTCCGGCCCGTACGATTTCTACCCCTTCACCTCAGATTCGGCGCGCAACGCTTTTGGCCATGTCGACCCGCCTTCTCTGACCCAACCAATCGCCTTCGTTCGCGGTGATGCCCCGCCGATGCTGCTGCTCAATGGCGATGCCGACACCACGGTGCGGCTCCGCAACAGCGTGGTGCTGGGCAAGGCCCTGACCGCGGCTGGCGCTCGTGCCGAGGTGCTGATCCTGCCCGGCATCAATCATGCCGATCCGGTGCTCAAGCTGGCCAAGCCCTTCGATCGCGACCCCCAGATTCGCCAACCGGTACTCGCTTTCCTGGGGGCGCTGAAGCAAGCTTCAGCGCCGGTTCAGGCGGCGGCAGAGTAAGTACGGCCCATGCGCCTCTTGTCTCGCCTGATCGCCCTGTTTGCCGCCCTGGCGATGACCGTGCAGCCCGCCGCCGCGCAGTCGGTTCTGCGCGATGCCGAGACCGAGGCATTACTCAATGACATGGCGGCGCCGCTGATCGCCGCCGCCGGGCTCAACCCGCGCAACGTCGATATCGTGCTGGTGAATGATGGCTCGATCAACGCCTTCGTGGCCGGCGGCCAGGTAGTCTATCTCCATTCAGGGCTGATCAACGCCGCCGGTTCGGCCAACGAGGTCCAGGGCGTGATCGCGCACGAACTGGGCCATATCACTGGTGGCCATGTGATCAGCGACGGTGGGGGCAAGGCTGCCCAAGGCATCTCGATCCTGTCGCTGTTGCTTGGCGTGGCGGCGGCCGCCGCCGGCGCCGGCGATGCGGCGATGGGAGTGATCATGGCCGGGCAGCAGGCCGCGCTGGGCAAGTATCTGGCCTTCAGCCGCAGCCAGGAATCGGCTGCCGATGCCGCCGGGGCCCAGTACCTGTCCAAAGCCGGTATCTCGGGCCGAGGCTCGATCGAGTTCTTCAAGCGACTGCAGAACCTCGAATTCCGTTATGGCTACACCCGCACGCCGGACAACGAGTTCTACCGGACTCACCCCATGACTGGGGATCGCATTGCCACGCTGACCGACACCTATCAGCGGGATCCGGCCTGGAACAGGCCGAACGACCCGCTTTTGGAAGCCCGCTTCCAGCGCGCCAAGGCCAAGCTTTACGGCTATCTCGGCGAACCGCAGCAAGTCCTGCGGACCTATCCGGAAACGATGACAGACGTTCCGGCGCGCTATGCCCGGGCCTATGCCTTCCATCGCCAGGCCTTCCCCGACCGCGCCCTCGCGGAAGCTGAGGCGCTGCTCGCCAAGGCGCCGAACGATCCCTATTTCCTTGAATTGAAGGGCCAGATCCTGTTGGAAACCGGCAAACCCGCCGAAGCGCTGAACTATCTGCGTCGAGCCACCGACCTTTCCGGGAACCAACCGCTGATTGCCACCATCTTCGGCCACGCGTTGATTGCCACAGAGAACCCTCGGAACTTCAAAGAAGCCGAAGGAGTGCTCAAGACCGCCGTCGCGCGTGACCGCGAAAACCCATTCGCGTGGTACCAGCTCGGCGTGGTCTATGCTGCCAATGGCGATATGGCCCGGGCCCAGCTGGCCAGCGCCGAGCGCCAGGTGATGAGCTGGCAGATGCCGCAGGCCCTGCGTAGCGCGCAGTCTGCCGAAGCCCAGCTGCCCAAGGGTTCGGCAGACTGGTTGCGCGCCCAGGACATCGCCATGCAGGCCCGTGAAGCGATTGAACGGGCGAACAAACGCCGCTAGGCGCGGGCCATGGCCGCTGACACTCCGACCCGCTCACCTTGGCTTTATGCCGGTTTCGTCGCTGTTGCCCTGATCGGTGCGGCCGGAGGCTGGTGGCTTGGCAGCAGCCGCAGCGCCCCCAATCAGGCAGCGATCGAGGCTGTCGTCCGCAATTACCTGCTCGAGAATCCGGAAATCCTGCCCGAAGCCATGGAACGGCTGCGCCAGCGCGAGACCGAAAAGCAGCTGGCGGGCGTCGGCGACGATCTGACCAGGCCATTCCCCGGCGCGATCCTCGGCAATCCGGAAGGCTCAGTCGTGCTGGTCGAGTTCACGGATTTCGCCTGTGGTTATTGCCGGGCCTCAGTGCCGGAGATCGATGCGCTGATCGCCGCCAACCCCCAGCTGAAAGTCGTGGTGCGCGAGCTGCCAATTCTCTCTCCGGCGAGTGGCGATGCCGCAAAGTGGGCTCTGGCTGCCGCCGAGCAGGGCAAGTTCGCCCAGTTCCACAAGGCCATGTTCGCCGCCGGGCGCCCTGATGCGGGGACCATTGCATCCGCCGCCCAGGCCGCCGGACTGGACATGGATCGCGCCCGCCGGGTGATTGCAGAACCGCGCGTGGCGGCCGAGCTCAACCGCAACCTCGATCTCGCGCGCCAACTCAAGATCGACGGCACACCCAGCTGGGTGGTTGGCGATCAGCTCTTTGCCGGCGCGGTCGGCCGGGAAGTGCTGCAGAAAGCAATCGACGAGACGAAAGGCTGAGCGCGATTACTCGGCCAGTTTGGCGTACATCGAATTGATCGGCCGGGCCATTACGCGCCGCAGCATCGGCTCGAAGAAGTCGAGCGGCTCACTGTCATAGTCGGGATCGAAGGCAGCCTGATCGTACTTTTCACAGAATTCGGCGCAGGCGGCGAAGTGCGGATGGTCCAGGAACCGGTCGCGAATGTTGCGGTCCATGCCGATGTAGTGGAAATAGTAATAGCCCTGAAAAGCGCCGTGATTCTGGCAGATCCAGTGGATTTCGTCGGAAACGAACGGCTTGATGATCGATGCCCCCACTTCAGGGTGGTTGTAGGTCCCAAGGGTATCACCAATGTCATGTAGCAGGGCCATGACCACATAGGCCTCGTCCCGCCCGTCACGGTGAGCGCGAGTCGCCGTTTGCAATGAGTGTTGCAACCGGTCGACGGGGAAACCGCCAAAATCGCCGTCCAGCAGGCGCAGGTGGGTAAGAACGCGGTCGGGCAGGTCCTTCGCAAAAGCCATGTATTCGCTGGAAATCAGCGCCCAATCTTCCTGGGTGCCTTCGGTCATGGCACGGAACTTGGCGCGCTCGTGGGCGTGGATCGGGCTGTCGATATCGGCCATTTTCGCTCTCCCTTGTTGCCCGCAGACTAACCCAAGCCGCACCGTCACGCAAAACATTCGCGGCGGGCCGGGCTTTTCTGCTATGCTCCACCGCATGGCCGTGCTGCCCTTTCGTCCGACACCGTTTTTCGCCAACAAGAACCGCGCTTTCTGGCGACTCCAGGCCGCAGGCTGGGGCGGGGCCATGCTGCTGCGGGCGATGTCGGGCATTGCCAACGGCCTGCCACTCAGCTTCCTGGTGCTGGTTCTGATCTCGACGATCACCGGCTTTTCGCTGACCCTGATTCTCTCGGTGATCTACCGCCAGCTGATCAATCGGCGGCCGCTGATCACCTGGGGGGTCACCGCCCTGGTCCTGCCGGTGGCTGTGGGGATCTATGCCTTTGTCGATGCCTGGGTGAGCTCGCTCTACTACGCTGATGGTTCGGCCGGGGTGGCGCAACGATTCATCGGCCTCTTCTACATCGGCCTGACCCTGCTGGGGGCCTGGTCGGCACTCTATTACGCTATCAACTTCTTTCTGCAGATCGAAGAGCAGAACGATCAGCTGATCCGGCTGGAAAACCAGGCAACCCAGGCCCAGCTCGCCATGCTGCGCTACCAGCTCAACCCGCATTTCCTGTTCAATACGCTGAACTCGATCTCCACCCTCGTACTGCTCAAGCAGACCGAGCCGGCCAATGCCATGCTCAGCCGGCTCTCATCGTTTCTGCGCTACACCCTAGTCAACGAGCCAACCGGCCGGGTGACAGTGGCCCAGGAGGTGGAAACACTGAAGCTCTACCTCGATATCGAGCGGATGCGGTTCGAGGAACGACTGCGCACCGCATTCCGGATCGATCCTGCGGCCGAAGCAGGGCTGTTGCCATCGCTGCTGCTTCAGCCGCTGGTCGAAAATGCAATCAAGTATGCGGTCGGTCCACAGGAGGCCGGGGCCGAGATCACCATTTCGGCGCAACTCGTCGGACCCAACCTTCGCATCACCGTCTCCGACACGGGTCCGGGATTGCAAAACACGGGGAGCGACAACAGGTTCGATGGAGTGACTTTCGATGGCGGCGAACCTGTATCCACCGGCGTTGGGCTGGCCAACATCCGCGACCGGCTGGTGCAAGCCTATGGCGAAACGCACCGGTTCGAGACGCTGGAGCCGCCGGAGGGCGGCTTTGCCGTGCTGATCGAGATCCCGTTCGAAAAGCGTGAAGCCGTTGCCGCCTCTGCCCCGCGCATCCCCGCGCTGGCTGGCTGACCCCAAAGGACCTGCCAATGACAATCCGTACCATTCTGGTCGATGACGAAAAGCTGGCAATCCAGGGACTGATGCTGCGGCTCCAGGCCTTTCCCGATGTTGAGATCATCGACACCTGCTCCAACGGGCGTGAGGCGATCCGCAAGATCAAGACTGAAAAGCCGGACCTGGTCTTCCTGGACATCCAGATGCCCGGGTTTGACGGCTTCAGCGTGGTCAAGGGCGTAATGGAGATCGAGCCGCCGCTGATCGTCTTCGTAACGGCCTATCAGGAACACGCCGTCCGCGCGTTTGAGGCCAATGCAGTCAATTACCTGATGAAGCCGGTCGACGAGGATAAGCTTGCCGACACGCTTGAACGGGTGCGTCAGCGTCTGGCCGAAAAGCGTTCCGCCGAAGAGGCCGAAAAGCTCAAGTCAGTCCTGGCCGAAGTTGCACCCGATGCCATGGAGGCCCTGCCCGATGAGGCCGAGCCGGCGGCGGCGCGCTATGAAAAGCTTATCAATATCAAGGACAAGGGCCAGATTTTCCGGGTCGATGTCGATTCGATCGAGCGGATCGAGGCGGCGGGCGACTACATGGTGATCTACACCGCCGATACCAGTCTGATCCTGCGTGAAACGATGAAGGACCTGGAGCGCCGGCTCGATCCGCGCGTTTTCCAACGCGTTCACCGCTCGTGGATCGTCAATCTCAACAACGTCCGCCAGGTCAAGCCGCATACCAACGGCGAATGCTTCCTGGTGCTGGAAAGCGGGGCCGACGTGAAGGTGTCGCGATCGTATCGCGACGTGGTGGCCCGCTTCGTGCATTGACGGGCCAGGGCTGAGACTGCCGCCAAGCTCCATTCGTGTCGAGTATAGTCGATACACCTGACCTGCCGTGTCTCGACTATGCTCGACACGAACGGGGATGTTTGCAATTGAACCTGGCATGACCAGCTTCACCTTGCCCGGCTTTGACCTGACCGCCTTCGTCCGCGCCACGCTGGACGAAGACCTTGGCCTGGGCCTGCCCGGCGGGGGGCATGACGTGACCAGCGAAAGCGTGATCCCGGCCGCTGCGCGGTTCTCGGGCGTGATGGACAGCCGCGATGCGATCACTGTGGCCGGCCTGCCGATTGCGGTTGCCTTCTTTCGCGCGCTCGATCCCGGCATGGAAATCACCATACTGGCCGAGGAGGGACAGCAGGTTCCGGCAGGGACCGACCTGATGCGGCTGTCGGGCAATGCGCGGGCCATGCTGACGGCAGAGCGCGCCGCGCTGAATACGGTTCAGCACCTCTCGGGCATTGCGACCATGACGCGGGCCTATGTGGCCGCGATGCAGGGCAACGCCACGCTGCTCGATACCCGCAAGACCATCCCGGGCCTGCGCCATCTGGAGAAGTATGCCACGCGCATGGGTGGAGCAAAGAACCACCGGATGGGCCTCTGGGACGCGGCCATGATCAAGGACAACCACGTCCTTGTCGCGGGCGGCGTGGCCGAGGCGGTGCGGCGCGCGCGGGAAGCCGGGGTGCAGAATATCATCTGCGAGGTAGACCGGATCGACCAGATCGAACCCGCCATTGCTGCCGGGGCCAGTCATATCCTGCTCGACAACATGGACGTGCCGCTGCTGCGCGAGGCCGTAACACTGATTGCAGGCCGCGTGCCCTGCGAAGCCTCCGGCGGGGTCAGGCTTGACACGATTTCGGCGATTGCCGCCACCGGGGTGACCTATGTTTCGGTCGGCCGCTTGACCCAGAGTGCCCCGGCAGCCGACATCGGGCTCGATTTCACGCCGTTATGATTCGGCCTGCTCTGGCTGCCGCCACGCTGCTGCTGCCGCTTCCTGCGCTGGCGCAGGCCTACCAGTGCCGCATCCCGGAGCGACTTTCGATGCCCGCGCCGCCGCGCCAGGACGAGCCCACGGTGCGCATGCCGGTGGCGCGCTATAGCCTGGCGGCCAGCTGGTCGCCCGAGCACTGCAAGACGCGGGGCCGCAATGATCTCTTGCAGTGTGGCGGGCAGGCTGGCCGGTTCGGCTTCATCCTGCACGGCCTTTGGCCCGAAGGCGCCGCGGGACGCTGGCCGCAATGGTGCGCATTGACGCCGCGCCCCAGCCTGGCCGACTTGTCCGAACACATTTGCATGACTCCGAGCCCGCGCTTGCTGGAGCGCGCCTGGGCCAAACATGGATCATGTATGGCGGCCCGTCCCGATGCCTATTTCAAGGCGGCGGCAATCCTCTGGCGCTCGGTCAAATGGCCCGACGCCGATGGCCTGTCGCGTCGGCCCGACCTGACCGCGGGCGATCTGCGCGAAGCCTTCCTGGTCCGTAATCCGGACTGGCCGCGCGCGGCGGTGGGCGTTGCCACCTCCCGCACTGGCTGGCTGCGCGAACTGCGGCTCTGCTACGGGCGCGATTTCATGCCGCAGGCCTGTCCGCGTAGCACCTTCGGTCCGCCCGATTCGGCCCGGCTGAAGATCTGGCGCGGAACCTAGCGCCGCGCCGCGAAGAACTCGCGAAGCAACGTGCCCGCTTCGCTCTCACCCATGCCCGAATAGACTTCCGGCCGATGGAGACATTGCGGTTGATCGAACACCCTGGCGCCATGTTCCACCGCTCCGCCCTTGGGATCGGCCGCCGCGTAGTAAAGCTTGGCGATTCGCGCATGGCTGATCGCCCCGGCGCACATCGGACAGGGCTCCAGCGTAACCCACAACTCGCAACCATCGAGCCGTTCGTTGCCCAAGGCAGCGGCGGCGGCCCGAATCGCCAGGATTTCGGCGTGAGCGGTTGGATCAGATTGGCCGCGTGGCTGGTTATGCGCTGCGGAAATGATCCGTCCGTCCTTGACCACCACAGCCCCGATCGGCACTTCACCCGTGGATTCGCCTTTCCGCGCCTCGGTCAGGGCCAATTGCATCGGTTCGGGCAGGGGCCAACGGCTCATTTCTGCGGAATTGGCGGCAATACCTTGACCGCACAAGGGTGAATCGCTAAGGGCGCGCCTTCTCCCCACTCGGGTAGCCATTTTTCTAAGCGAGTTTTGACATGTCCCGCATTTGCGAACTGACTGGCAAGGGCCGCCAGGTTGGCCACAACGTCAGCCACGCCAACAATAAGACCAAGCGCGTCTTTCTGCCCAACCTGCAGAACGTCACGCTGATGTCGGAAAAGCTGGACCGCAGCTTCAAGTTCCGTGTTTCGACTCACGGGCTGCGCTCGGTTGAACACGTCGGCGGGCTGGACAACTGGCTGCTGAAGACCACCGACAGCAAGCTTTCGGCCAATGCGCTGAAGGTGAAGCGCGAACTGAAGAAGGTGGCCGAGGCCGCCTGATTCGCGCGGGTCGCGGTAACGCGCCCAGCCCCGAACATAGCGTGAGGCGTCCGGTCAATCGGGCGCCTTTTGCTTTGCCGGGGTGCCGGGCAGGTTGGCCGGGTCCAGTTCCAGCCGCAGCAACAGCGTCCGTTGGGTCACCGCGCCGTTCGCATCGCTGGTCAGCCAGATGGTCAGCCGCCCATCGGCCAGCGGCTCGATCGCCAGGCCTTCATAGTTCTCTTCGAGCCCCGTGCCTTCTAGCGAAACCAGTGGGGTGCCCCGCCAGGGCCGGCCTGGCGCGATCTGCCGCGGGTCAGCAAGGACGATCTGCGTGCCGAATCGCGGCGGCATCGGCCAGCGCAACCGCCGGGTGAGGACCAGGATCCGGCCATCGGGCAATTCGGCCATGTCGGTAGGCCGAAACCCGGCCGGGCCGATGAAACTGAACCGTTCAGCCCGCCCCGGGCCGCCATCGCGCTGTGGGGCAAAGCGCAGCGCCTCATGCCCGGTCCCGCCGCCGGTCCAGCTGCTTTCCGCATAGGCTTCGGCGAGGATCAGGAACGAGCCGTCCGCCCGCCGGAGCATGGCCTCGGCCCCGCTGTTCACCGGCCAGCCGCGCATCGCGGGCGGGGCGAACCGCGCCGTGATGCGCCCGCCCGAATCAAGCCGCAGCAGCGCATTGCGCCCTTCTGCCGCCAGCCAGGTTTCGCCGGTGCGCGGGTCGCGGCTGGCTGCCTCGACATCGCGCATGGATTTGTCATGAGCCTCGCGCCCGAACAGCGCGGCCTGAAAGGCTTGTCCGGGGCGGCCTGGTTGCGGCAGTTCCAGCCGCTGTCCCAGATCGCTATAGGCCCGCAGCCAGCCAGGTGCCGGAACGACCAGCGCCGAATAACCGCCAAAATTGCTGTTGGCGCTGGTCAGTCGCCAGGCGCCGGTCAAGCTGAATGGCGCCAGGCTGACCGCAACCGGGTCTGGCAAGGCGAGCGGAGTTACGGCAACTATCTGGCTGGAATTGTGCCGATGCGGGGGATCGCGCAGCCAGACCGTGGCAACCAGCGCCAGGATTGGCAGAAGGATCAATAAGCGGCGCAGCACTGGCCAAGCTCTGTTCGCTCAGCCGCCACAAATCAAGCGCGATCGAACCGGCAACCGGCCGGGCGCGCCGATCAACCCCCGCCCAGCGTGCCGTTGGTGTGGCCCTTGTTCATGTCCTGAACGAGGCCACGCGCTTCCTCGTTACCCTGGGTGATGACGCGATCCCATTCCCGGTTGGTCCGGCAGACCTTGCGGCGCATGGCGATCGAACCGGTCACCGGCTGGCTTTCGCAGCGGATATAGGCGGGATGATCCTTGTCCAGACCCTCGTTATAAGCCTTGATCTGCGCGGCTTTCATGCGGATCGGGCCGCGCAGTCCGGTCGTCTGGACTTCAGCAGTCTGCACAACGGGAGCGGGGGGCGTACCCGCAGGCAAGGTGGCTGGCGCCGCAGTTGCGGTAAGCGTGATGGCGAGCAGGACTGACACGATATGGCCTCGATCGGGAAAGTGGCTTTTTATCAGGTTACACCCGTTTGGCCTGTTGCGGCAATGCGGCTGAGCAACTGGTGCATCGGGCCAGTCGGGTAGGGCGGGCTGATTGACCTTGGCGGGCAGCCGTCGCATGCTTGGCCCGATTGATCCGAGGAGTACTGCGATGTTCCGTCTGCCGCCTGCCACCGCCCCGCTGACAATAGCGCTGGCCCTGCTGGCCGCTCCGGTCGCTGCGGCCGACACGGCGGAGCGGGACGACAGGGCGGGCCAGGGCGGCAAGGACGACGGCCCGCCGCCGCCGGTGTTCCAGGCCGTGCTTGATTGCAAGGGCCTGGCCGATCCTGCCGCGCGGCTGGCCTGCTATGACAAGGCCGTAGGCGCAATGGACGCGGCCCGGGCCGCCAAGGACCTGGTGGTCACCGACCGGGCGACCGTGCGCGAGGCCAAGCGCGGGGTGTTCGGCCTGTCGCTGCCCAGGCTGAAGCTATTCGGCGGGGGTGACGACGAGGACGTGACCGAGATCGAAAGCACGATCGCGGCAATCCGTTCGGCCAGCGACGGCAATCCGGTTTTCACCCTGGCCGACGGCGCGCGCTGGAAACAGACCGAAGGGCGCAATACCTTCCCCAGGGTTGGCCATCCGATCCGGATCCGGCAGGCCGCGATGGGCAGCTACATGGCCAATATCAACGGTAAGGCGGCGGTGCGGGTGGTCCGGCTGGCGAACTGAGGTCGGCCTAGGTTCAGGACCCTAGGGCCGGAACTCTTCCTCGCCGACAGCCCCCAGAACCGCCGAGCCGCTGGCAAAGAGTCCGCGGATCAGGTCGCGTTCGGCCAGGGTCAGCCACGGGTTCCAGACATCGAAGATCAGCACGGCGCGCAAGTGGTCGCTGTCGTTCCAGGCCTCGTGTTCGATCGTATCGTCAAACACGAAAGCCTCGCCCTCGTGCCATTCGCGGGTCTCGCCCCCCACCCGGAAGCCGCAGCCTTGCGGCACGATCAGCGGGAGGTGCACGATCGATCGGATGTTGGTGACGCCGGTATGCGGCGGGATCCGGGTACGCGGCTTGAGCAGCGAGAAGAATGCGGTCGGCCCGCGTCCGGGGATATCGGCACGCTGGAACGCCTCCAGCGCGGCAACGGTCTGCGGGCAGGCTGCGTGGATGGCGGGGTTGGGGCGGCCGAACTCCCACAGGAAGATCGCCCCCCAATCGAGCGAATTGTCGAGCGGGGTCCACTTGTTGTCGGGCGTGCCTTTGCGCTGGGTGACGTAGGGCCGCAGCACCGCGCCTTCGCCCATGAGCAAGGCGCGCAGCTCGTCGCGGATCGCATCGGTACGGGCCTCCAGTTCGGCCAGCCAGGGGAAATGATCGCGCGCGAAGAACTCATCGACGGGGAGGAAGGGAAATTCGATCCCGTGGCATTCGTTGCGATAGATCCGGCGGCGGCCCATCAGCACGTCAAGACAGGCATCGAAGCGGCGGGTATCGGCTGCGGCCAGCCCGGCGCGTGTGTCGGTGGTCTCGGCGGCGATCCGCTGTTCCATCTCGCGGGCATGATCGACCAGGAACCGTTCGGCGTGATCGAGCACCGGCTGCAGGCCCGGCGGCTGGCTTTCCGCCATCTGGGCGAGCGCAATCACTCCGCGCCAGGCCAGCGCGGCCTGCGGCCCTTCGCTCCGCCGTTCGTGCAGCTCCGCCTTGCGTAGCAGGGCCATGAAGTTGCGCTGGTCGATCGCCAGAGCCTCGTCCAGCGCCTCCGCCTCGCCGTGGTCATTGCCTTGATTGCGGCGGGCGGTTGCCACATTGAGCCATAGACTGGCCTCGGCAGGGTCTGCCGCAGTGGCCCGGAGGAACAACACTTCGGCCTGGGCGAAACTGCCCTCGGCTAGGGCCAGCATGCCACGCGAATTGAGCGCCAGAGCACTTTCCGGCGCCAGTTCTACCGCCTGGTCCAGCAAATTGGCGGCGGCTGCTAGGTCCTGCTGCTGCTGCGCAGCTCGCGCCTGGCTGAGCAGATCCTGCAATCGTTGTTCCACGCGACACCCCTATCTGGACAAGGCGAATGGCAGGGCCTAGCCCGGAGGAGGGCCTTACCACTTTGCGGTTTCGAACCAAACGGGTGGCGGGTCAAGCATAGGCAGGACTTGACGGGGCTGGACCGGAGGCAGTGAGCACAACCGCGCAGGAATGGAAACGGCGGGCCGAGAATGCCCTGCGCGCCCGGGCAAACGGCGAGGCGATCGATGCCTATCGCCAGTATCTCCAGCTTCAGCCCGATGACGGCGATGCCTGGTTCAACCTGGCCTTCGTGCTGCGCGGGCAGCGCCACTTTGCCGACAGCGCTGCAGCCTACCGTGAGGCGCTGGCACGGGACATTGTCCGGCCCGAGGAAGCGCGGCTTAACCTGGCCGTGATTCTGTCCGAACATTGTGGCGATGAGCTTGGGGCCGAGGCCGAGTTGCAGGCTGCTGTTGCCGCCAATCCCCAATTTGTGCCGGGATGGCTCAACCTGGGTAACCTGCGCGAAGACCTGGGCGACCCGGAAGGCGCTGACGAGGCCTATGCCGCCGCGCTAGAGGTCGATCCAGCCTGCGGGAGGGCCCATGGTCGCCGGGCGATGATCGCCATGCACCAGGGCGATCCGGACGAAGCCGCCGCCCGGCTGGAGCAGGTCCTGCGCGAGCACCGCGTGGTCCGCGCCGAGGATCAGGCCGAAGTGCTTTTTGCCTTCGGCCATGTGCTTGATGCGGTCGGCAATTATGAGCTGGCCTTCGCGGCCATCGATCGGGCAAACCGCCTGCGGGGGCAGCATCTGCGCTACGATTCAGCTGCTGCCGAGCGGCGGATCGATACGATCATCGCTGGCGGTTCGACGCGACTTGCCCCTATTCCGGCAGACGGCATCGACCCACTGTTCATCTGCGGAATGTTCCGCTCCGGATCGACGCTCGCCGAAGTGCTTATTGCGCGGCAGTTCGGACTGATCGCGGGTGGCGAGCTGGAGGCCGTTCCGGCCCTCGCCGATCAGCTTGGCCTGACCCGGGGCAAGCAACTGGCGGCCCTCGATCAAGGCAGCCTCCTGGCCGCGCGGAACACCTATGGGGCGGAGGCCCGGCAATCACACCGGGTGGCCGACGGGATTATCGACAAGCGTTGCGACAATTTTCTTCACATCGGGCTGATCAAGGCCATGTTGCCGGAAGCGCGGATCATCCACACGCGCCGCGACTGGCGCGATACGCTGGTTTCGCTCTATTTTGGCAACTTCGATAACAGCATGGCCTATACTTTCAGTCTGCCGGGAGCGGCCCATTGGTGGCGGCAGTACCGCCGCCTGATGGATCACTGGGAAGCGCTTTATGGTGCCGACATCCTGAGCCTGGACTACGAACTGCTGGCCACATCGCCGCAAACCGGCCTGGTTCAGGTCGGGCAGTTCCTGGGACGACAGCCCGCCGGTCCGCAGCAGGCCAATGCGCCGGCCCGCAACCGCACAGTCAAAACGCTGAGCGCCTGGCAGGTCCGCCAGCCGGTAAATGATCGTTCGATCGGACGGTGGCGGAACTACCGCAAATATCTCGCACCGGTGATCGATCTGGGGGAAGCCGAATGAGCAGCGCAACTGGCAACCTCGCTGACAGCACATTGGCGGATGCCGACTGGCTGGCCCACCGCTACGATCCCGGCCAGGATGCAGTGCATTTCATCGCGGCAGCGCGAGCCTTGCGTCAGGACGTACCGTTTCTGACCGACGAGTATCTGCCCGGCCACAGTGATCCGCGGATCATTGGCCGGGGCGAGCTGGGCCTTGCGCCTCGCCCGGTGAACTACATTTTCCACTCAGCCTATTGCTGCTCAACCCTGCTGGCCGCCTGTTTCGACCTGCCAGGGCGGTCGCTATCACTCAAGGAACCGCAGCTACTCAATGATATGGTCGGCTGGCGCCACCGCGGTGCGCCGCAACAGGCGCTGGCCGGCGTGCTCGATCACAGCCTGGCCCTGCTGGCCCGGCCGTACGAACCCGATGAAGTGGCGGTCATCAAGCCATCCAATATCGTCAATGGGCTGGCCCATGCCATGCTGTCCCTGCGGCCCGACAGCCGGGCGATACTGCTCCATGCGCCCTTGCGGGTGTTCCTCACTTCTATCGCTCGCAAGGGCCTGTGGGGCCGGTTGTGGGTGCGCGAGCTGTTCGTCGCGCAACGGGCCGATGGGCTGGTAAGCGGTCTTGGGTTTGAGGATCATGAGTGGATCCGCCAAAGCGACCTGCAGATCGCGGCAATTGGCTGGCTGGCCCAGCAACGGCTGTTCCACCAATTGCTCGCCCGCTGGCCGGACCGGCTGCGCTCGCTCAATAGCGAAGACCTTATAGCTCAGTCCGAACGGGCCCTGCAGGTCGCGGCCGAGCTGTTTGGCCTACACCTCGATGGTGCAGCCCTGGCTGGTACGATCGAGCGCAATTTCGGACGGGACAGCAAGACGGGCGAGTCCTTTACGGCCGGTCGGCGCGAGGCTGATCGCAAGGCTGGCGAAGCGGTTCATGCCGATGAGGTGGACAAGGTCTGCGTCTGGATCGAGGCTGTGGCTGAGGCCGTGGGGATCGATCTGGAACTGCCCCATTCGTTGATCTGACCAGACCCACAGCCTAGATCAAAGGGGATTCCCGGCAATCGGGCCACGAAAAAGGGGGCGTCCCGCAGGACGCCCCCTCTTCGTTTGGCAATCTGAAGTTGCTTAGAACTTCAGGCTGACCGAGGCGTTGAACGAACGACCCAGCGGATCGTACATCGACGGGAAGGTGTTCCCGCTGTTCGCCGTGGTCGTGCCGGCACCGTCGCCAAGGAGCGGAGCTTCCTTGTTGAACAGGTTGGTCACGCCCAGGGTCAGGCCGATGTTGTCGTTGACGTTGAACCGCACCGACAGGTCGATGTAGTTGTAGGCATCGATCTTGTTGAAGTTGAAAGTCTGGCCAGCCTTCGGCGAGCTTGCACCCGGGGCGTTCGTGACAGTGCCCGAGAACAGGTTGCGGCTGGCGGTGGTGAAGCCGCGAGCAGCAAAGTCGGCTGCCTGACCTTCGTACTGCATCGAACCGATGTGACGCCACAGCACCGACACGTCGACAGCGCCGAAGGTCAGCGTGGTGCGCTGCTGGAACGAGAACTCCGGCTGCAGCTGACCCAGAGCTGGGCCGCAGTTGGCCGAGTAGTAGCCCACGCAGTCGCGGTTGACCGAGGTCGGCGATGCACGGAAGGTCAGCGAGTCAGTCCAGTTGCCAGTCAGATTCCAATCCAGGCCAACCTTGCCGATTTCGGTCCGGTAGTTGACGCTGAAGTCGATCCCGCTGGTAGCCAGACGGCCACGGTTGGTCAGCGGCGAAAGCAGGCCGCGGGTGGTCAGAGCGGAACCGCTCAGACCGCCGGTGACCGGGTTACGCCGGATCTGGGTGGTGCACGCTGCCGAAGCTGCCTGCGCCGCAGACATCGTCGACGGGCTGGTGGTGAAGCAGTTCGTCAGGATGTCACCCGGGGTGGCGAAGGTGATCGCCTGGTTGACCTTGATGTTGTAGTAATCGACGGACAGCGTCAGGCCCGGGACGAAGTCCGGCTGGAACACCGCACCAACGGTGAAAGTGTCCGCCTTTTCGGGCTGGATCGTCGGGTCACCACCCGAGGTCAGGTTCGCCTGGTTGGCAGTCGGGTTCGGGATGGTCCCGATCGTTGCTGCCGAAGCGCCCTGGTTGATACAGGCCTGAACGAAGTTCGGGTTGGCCAGGTTGGCGTTCAGCGGGTTGGTGGCGGACACCTGGGCGGCCGTCTGCGCACCGGCGCAGGGGTCGATCAGCAGGCTGGTCAGACCGGTCGAAACCGGCACGAACAGCTCGTTGATGTTCGGTGCACGCACCGCGCGCTGGTAGTTGCCGCGCAGCTTGACCGATTCAACCGGTTCCCAGGTCAGGCCGGCCTTATAGGTCCAGGCACCGAACTTGGGTTCACCGGTCGCCTTGACGGTGTAACGCGAATAACGCGCACCCAGTTCAAGCACCAGCGAGTTGAAGAACGGCGAGTCTTCGATCAGCGGAGCGTTCAGCTCGCCGAACACTTCGCTCACGTCATAGCCACCCTTGAACGGCAGGATCGCACCACCGGCGCCACCGAGTTCGCCCGGCGACTGTGCGAAGGCATCGGGGACACGCTGGTAACCATAGACGCGGTGCTCGGCACCAAGCGCGAAGGTGACGTTATCGCCACCCAGCGCAAAGCCGGTGTCACCCGACAGCACGCCGCGGACCTGGCTGAGCTTGTTCTTGATCTTGATGAAGCTCGAACCGTTGAGGAAGGCAGCCGCTGCCGACGAAATGCTGCCGGCCGGCCCCCACAGGTTGAGCGGAACGCAACCATTGGTGGTGACGGTGCAGGCGCCGGCGGAAGTGGAGTTCAACGCCTGCTGGACGCGCGAACGCAGCACGTAACCCGACTGGAGCTGGTCCAGTTCGCTTTCGCCATGGGCACCCGAGATGTCGAACGAGATCGCATCGCTGATGTCCCACTTCACGCCAGCGCGATAGTCGAACATCTGGGTGGTGTAGTCCGAAACGCGCGGACCGATTTCCACCGTACGGCGATAGACAGCCGGAAGCGGCAGAGCCGGGTTGGTATTACAGGCAGCGCCCAGGGCGATACCGGCGCGCGTGCAGATTTCATCGCGCACGGCGGCCGGCAGGAACGGGTTGTTGCCGGGGATGGTCAGAGCTTCGCCGAAGATGCCCGACGGGGCGATAATCGTCGAGACGCGGTTCTTCGAATACATGCCGCGGGCATAGACTTCGATCGAATCGCTCACTTCGTACCGGGCCGAGCCGAACACGTTGAAGCGCTCGTACGGGGTCTGGTAGATGTTGTACGGATTGAAGTTAAAGCCGTTGTAGAAATCGGCGAAGGCCGTGCCGCCTTCATTGATCTGGCGGATGTTCGAGCCCGGAATGGCCGGGTTAGAAGCGAAGGCGATCGTGGTCGGGACGCCGGTACGCGACGAACCCGAAGCGCGGCCGGTGCCGGAGTTGACACCGAAGACCGAAACGTCACGGGCACCCTGGTAGACCGGGTTGGCCTTCTGGTAGCCGACGCTCAGCACCGCGTTGCCGCGGCCGTCGTCGAAGTTGCCGCCGATGGTCAGGTCGGTACGGAAGATCTGGCCGTCACCTTCCTGAGTCATCTTGTAAGCGCTGGTCAGGTTGACGCCGGCGAAGTCCCTCTTCGTGACGAAGTTGACAACGCCGGTCACCGCGTCGGCACCGTAGGTGGTCGAGGCGCCACCGGTCAGCACGTCAACGCGCTGAACGAGCGCGAGCGGGATGTTGTTGAGGTCAACCGTGCCGAGCTGGTTGGCAACGACGATGCGGTTGCCGTCAAGCAGGACGAGGTTGCGCTGCGCGCCGAGACCGCGAAGGTCGATCGAGGCGAAGCCGCCGTTGCCGTTGTTGACGGCCGAACCGATACCGGCCACCGCACCCGGCAGGCCGCGCAGCAGTTCTTCGGCGTTGCCGGTGTTGCGCAGCTGGATTTCCTCTTCGCCGACCACATTGACCGGGCTCGAGGCTTCGAGGTTGGGGTTGCGGATCAGCGAGCCGGTGACGACGATCGTCTCATCGGCAGCTTCGTCTTCCGCTTCCTGCGCATAGGCGCCGGTCGAAGCGAGCATGGCGATGGCCGAACCGGCCAGCGCGAGCGACTGCAGGTAAGTCGCGCTCGAAAGCGATTTCTTGGTGGTTTTCACAGGTTCTTCCCTCTGTACATCCCGCAGGGTCTCTGCGTGGATTTCCTGGATCACCCGCCGCCCGGACAGGGCAAAGGCCCCGCCAAGATTGCGGATAGATGGACGGTCCATGACGAAATAGCTTCAGCGGAGCAAAGAAATTCAAGTCCCAGGATACATTAGCGGCGAAAATGTTGCATCGCTGCCACAGCACAGTGAAACTTGTGCAACAATGCTGCGCAAAGCACGGATTCAGCGCAATTCTGCGTCACGTACGTTACGCCAATCCCTAGGTCGGGGCGGGCATCGGCGGAACGAACAGCTCCGGATCGAGCCGTGAATCGCGCCATTTCAGGCTCCAGTGGAGGTGCGGGCCGGTTGCCCGCCCGGTTGCGCCGATGCGGCCGACGAATTGCCCCTGCCGAACGGTGTCGCCCATTGCCACGGCCAGGGCGGAACAATGGAGGAAGGCGCTGTTCAAACCCATTCCGTGATCCACCATCAGCAGGCGCCCCTCAAGCGAGAAGGGATTGTCCGGCGCAAGCATGACAACCCCGTCGGCTGGGGCAACGAACGGAGTCCCGCTGGCCCCGGTGGCAATGTCGGTGCCCGAATGATAGCTGCCGGGAATACCGTTGTAGATCCGCTGCGATCCGAACCGGCCCGACAGGCGCCCCACCACCGGCCAGATCATCTTCTGCTGCCATCCATCCGATTGGCGCTCAATGGCACGGGCATTCCTGATCTGCCCCAGTTCGGCGGCGCGTCGGCGGACGAACTCCTCGCTGGGTGTCGCACCCGGCCTGGGGCCAATCGGGATATGTTCGATCTTCCAGCCCCGCGGAGCGATTGCCAGCAGGTAATCGACCAATGCGCCATCACTCAGCTGGGCGGTAAGCCGGGCTGCCGGGCCAGCATCACGATCAAAGGCCACGAAGAAGCGGCCATCGCTGCCCAACGGCACTGGCCGGCCGTTAAACAGGAGCCCGCGCGAGCCGCGCGGCGCGACACCCCGCGCCCAGCCGCCCTGGGTCAAGTGGCCGGAAAGAGCAAAGGCAGCGGCAGCTTCGGCGCCCCAGGCCGATTGCCGAGCAAGCAGCGCCGCCAAACCCGCGCCAGCCCCGCCCAGCAGGACAGCGCGGCGGTCCACGTCAGGCCTGCCCCAGCAACCGCCGGCTGGCAATTTCGGGCGAGGCATAGGCTTCCTGGCGTTCGACGCTCCAGTAGCGCAGCAACTCGAGCGGGATCGCTTCAGCCGTGACAGCGCAGGCCACGAACTTGCCCGCAGTAAGCACGCGAAAGCCGTTGGCCTGGTAGAACAGCGTCGCCGGACGATCGGAAGCGGACATCAACATGGGCATTCCCTTAGCGGAGCATGGCGGTCAGAGCAATTTCCCTTGCTCGGGCGGAGCCGGTCTTGCGCCAGGACGAGCGCGCGGCGGCTGGGGTGAAGCCGTAGTTGACGGTGTCACCTCGAGCAGGCCGTCGCGGAAATGCAGGGTCAGGGCGGCCTCGGCGGCAGCTGCCGCGCGGCTGGTCAGCGTTGCCTCACCGGCCGTGACGCGGACATAGCCGCGCTGGAGGACGCTGTCCGGATCGAGCGAGGCATGAAGACGGGCAAGGCCAGCCAGCCGCTCCGCCGCCCGGTCCAGCCGGGCCGAAAGCAGAGGGAGCGAGAGCCGGGAATCGACGCGTTGGAAGTCACTCCGCGCCAGATGGGTCCGATCAATCAGGCCGCGCCGCAACCGGTCAGCCTGATGATCGAGCCGCTGCACATAGGCCCCCAGCAGGGCCTGCGGCGGCGGCAGGCGATCGGTGCGCGTGGCCAGCCGTTCGCGCCCAAGCTGAAGCGGTCGGGCGACGGCCCGGCGCTGGCGCAGGCCCAGTTCGGCAAGGGTCTGGGCCAGTTCCTCACGGACGGGCACGGCCATTTCGGCGGCCGCCGTCGGCGTTGGGGCACGGCGGTCTGCGGCGAAATCGATCAGGGTGGTATCGGTCTCATGGCCGACGGCAGAAATCAGCGGGATCGGGCAAGCGGCCACGGCGCGCACCACCACTTCCTCGTTGAAGGCCCAAAGATCCTCAATCGATCCGCCCCCGCGGGCAACAATCACCAAGTCCGGACGCGGCACGGCACCACCCGCCGGCAGGGCACCAAATCCCCGGATCGCCGTCGCTACCTGCTCTGCCGCACCCTGGCCCTGAACCAGCACTGGCCAGACCAGCACATGAACCGGGAAGCGGTCCCCCAGCCGGTGCAGAATATCGCGGATCACCGCCCCGGTGGGCGAGGTGACCACGCCAATGGTACGCGGCAGGAACGGCAGTGGCTGCTTGGCGGAAACATCGAACAGGCCCTCCGCCTCAAGCCGGGCCTTCGTCTTGGCCAGGAGCGCGAGCAGCGCGCCCTCCCCGGCGATCTCCATCCGGTCGATCACCACCTGGTAGTTCGATCGGCCAGGATAGGTCGTCAGCTTGCCGGTCACGACCACCTCAAGGCCATCTTCGGGCTGGAAGCCAAGGCGCTGGGCATTGCCGCGCCACATCACCCCGTCGATCCGCGCGTTCTCGTCCTTGAGCGAAAGGTAGAGGTGGCCGGAAGCGGCACGTTTGACACCCGAAAGCTCGCCGCGGATGCGGACAAAGCCGAACCGATCCTCGACCACCCGCTTCAGCGCAGCAGATATTTCGCTGACTGAGAGGGCAGCAGCGTTGTCGCCAGCGGCGTCCTTCGCTACCAGCCCGGCGGGTTCTTCATCGGGGAAAGGCGGCAACGACATGAACATCCTGCTCCTGGGATCGGGCGGGCGCGAACATGCGCTGGCCTGGAAACTGGCACAATCCCCGCAGTGCACAAAACTGTTCGCCGCGCCCGGCAATCCGGGGATCGCGAGCCACGCCGCGCTGGTCGCGCTGGATGCGGCTGATCATGCCGCAGTGATCGCCTTTTGCGCTGCAGAGCAAATCGGCCTGGTCGTGGTCGGGCCTGAGGCGCCGCTGGTCGACGGCCTGACCGACAGCCTGCGCGCCGCCGGAATCCCGGTGTTCGGGCCAAGTAAGGCCGCCGCCCAGCTGGAGGGATCGAAAGCCTTCACCAAGGAGCTTTGCGCGCGCCACAACATCCCCACTGCGGGCTTCAAGCGGGTGACCAATGTCACGCAAGCGACACTTGCGCTGGCCGAGTTCGGCGCGCCGGTGGTGGTCAAGGCCGATGGCCTCGCCGCCGGCAAGGGGGTGACTGTGGCCATGACCATGGCCGAGGCCGAAGCAGCCGTGGAAGAGATCTTTTCGGGCAAGTTCGG
>Ga0315901_10002962_pt1 | contig 22536 bp, 21 predicted proteins | sample LakEriMetagenome_10_FD_203761 | JGI IMG/M metagenome (GOLD analysis project Ga0315901, IMG submission 203761) | Freshwater fungal communities from buoy surface, Lake Erie, Ohio, United States - Buoy 2 MA116 | ecosystem: Environmental > Aquatic > Freshwater > Lake | place: USA: Lake Erie, Ohio... | reverse complement strand
TGCCCTCGATACGCGTGCTCTTAAAGCGGAGCTTCGGGAACTTCTCGCTGTCGAAGAAGTCGCCGCTGCGCAGGTGTCCATCGCGCTTCTCGTCGTTGGTGAAGATGCTGGCCGTGTTGGCCCAGAAGCTCACCTGGGCGTTGTTCAGGTCATCGCCTTCCAGTTCCACCTCCGCGCTGAAATCCTTGAAGGTACCGGTCACAGTGGTGATCATCAGGTGCTTCACCTTGAACTGGATCTCGCTGTGGCTGGGGTCAATGGCCCACTTGGTGGTTGTTGCGGTTGCTGTTCCCATGTTGGTTGAGTTTAAGTGTGCGAGAGGGAAAGGGTGAGAGAGTGCCAGGGTTCCAGAGCGTCAGGGGGGCATTCGCCTTAGCACGCTCTCACCCTTGCACCCTTCCCCTTCATGACAATTCCATCGGCACATCCTGCAGCAGGATCTCCGCGCCTTGGGGGCCGGCCTCTACAGTGAGGCTGTCGGTGTCCCACACGCCCAAGGCATCGCGCTTGCCGAGCTGCTGGCCGTTGATGGTGGCGCTGCCCTCCATAACGAAGGCATACACGCCGTTGCCTTTGCGCTTCACGTTGTAGGTGGTCTTCTTGCCCGCATCCCAGTTGCCGATATGGAACCAGGCATCCTGGTGGATCCACACGCCAGCGTCATCGGGCTTCGGTGAGAGCACCTGCTGCCAGTTGTTGATGCGGTCCTTAGGGTCCAGCGTCATCTGCTGGTAGCGGGGCGTCACCTGGCGCTTCTTGGGGAAGAGCCAGATCTGCAGCGTGTTGGCATCCTTGTCGTTGTAAGGATTGAACTCGCTGTGCAGGATGCCCGTGCCTGCGCTCATCACCTGCACATCGCCGGCGTTGATGATGCTGGTGTTGCCCATGCTGTCCTTGTGCTGCAGCGCGCCCTTCAGGGGGATCGTGATGATCTCCATGTTGTCGTGCGGGTGCGTGCCGAAGCCCTTGCCTGCGGCGATGATGTCGTCGTTCATCACGCGCAGCACACCGAAGTGCATGCGGGTGGGATCGTACCAGTTGGCGAAGCTGAAGCTGAAGTTGGCCTTCAGCCAGCCGTGATCGGCGGTGCCACGCTCACTGGCGCGGTGCAGTACCATGTTTTCCATGCGTTCGGGAGGTGTTGGCGGGAGGTGGTCGAAGCCTACGGGGTCCAGGGGCTTCAGTTCGTCGATGTCGTTCCGGAGCACACTGGCAGCAGCTGCGCCACTTACCAGGACGCTTGTTCCCAGAAGGCTTTTGCGGAGGAAGTCTTTTCTGTCCATGGGTCTGTTGTGTGAGCTTCGGGTACAAATATATACCATGGAAAATAAATCCACGGAAACAGGATAGACATTCCTTGAAGGCCACGCCGTGCTGAGGGCCGTCAGTTCGCACCGTGCGCCCTTTCCCACCTTTGCCACCATGAAGAACGTGGCTTGGATGTCAGCAGAGGAGGCGGTGCGCTTGGTGAATTCCAGGGATCGGGTCTTCATCCATGGTAGTGCCGCCACTCCGGTACGACTCGTGCGCGCCCTGCTGGACCGCCACACGGAACTGCACGATGTGGAGCTGGTGAGCATAAGCACCTTCGGCGAACTCGGCTTCGAACGGCCCGAGGTGCAGCGCGCCTTCTTCCTCAACGCCCTCTTCGTGTCGGCAAACATGCGCTCCACCGTTGATGGTCCACGGGGCGATTACATCCCGGTGTTCCTGAGCGAGATCCCCCGCCTCTTCGAGCAGGGCGTCCTTCCGGTGGATGTGGCCCTGGTGCATGTCTCCCCGCCGGACCGCCATGGTTTTTGTTCGTTGGGCGTATCCGTTGATGTGGCCCGCTCGGCGGTGCGCAACGCCCGGACAGTGATCGCCCAGGTGAACCCCAACATGCCGCGTACACTGGGCGACGGGCAGGTGCACGTCTCCCGCCTTGCGGCCATGGTACAGGTGGATGATGCCCTGCCCGAGGTGGACTATGCGGGCGCCATCGGACCCACCGAGGAGCGCATTGCCCGCTACATCAGCGAGATGGTGGATGATGGCGCCACCCTGCAGATGGGCATCGGTGCGATCCCGGATGCCATCCTGCGCGGGCTGGGCGGTCACAAGGACCTCGGGGTGCATACCGAGATGTGCTCCAACGGCATCATCGACCTTGTGGAGCGCGGCGTCATCACCAACAAGTTCAAGAAGAAACAGCGGGGCAAGATCGCGACGGCCTTCGCCTTCGGCACCCGGCGTCTCTACGACCTGGTGGATGACAACCCCTTCTTCGCATTCCTCGATGCCCAGTACGTGAACGATACGAAGGTGATCCGCGAGAACCCCAAGGTGGTGGCCGTGAACAGCGCCATCGAGGTGGACCTTACCGGCCAGGTGTGCGCCGACAGCATCGGCACCTACCAGTTCAGCGGCGTGGGCGGGCAGATGGACTTCATACGTGGTGCCGCCCTGAGCGAAGGGGGCAAGCCGATCATCGCCCTGTGCTCCACCACCAACAAGGGCCAGAGCAAGATCGTGCCCTTCCTCAAGGAGGGAGCCGGCGTGGTGACCACCCGAGCCCACGTGCACTACGTGGTGACCGAGCATGGCGTGGCCTATCTCTACGGCAAGAATCTGCAACAGCGGGCCAGGGCCCTGATCGGCATCGCAGCACCGGAGCACCAAGAGGAACTGGAAAGGGCGTACAGGGAGCGGTTCGAGCGCAGCACCTGAGCGACAGCACCCCCCTACCGCAGCAGCGTCAGCGATCCCGTGAAGCGGTAGCTCCGGCCATCGCCCCCCTGCGCCTCCAGCACAAAATAGTAAGTGCCGCTGGGTGTCAGCTCGCCGGCATCGGTGCGCCCGTCCCAGGACTGGTCTGGTGCACGCAACTGGGCCACCTGTTGCCCCCATCGGTTGAAGATCTGCGCATCGAGGCTGGAAAGGCCCACCGACCTCACGCCCCAGGTGTCGTTCTGGCCATCACCATTGGGGCTGAACACGTTGGGCACGAAGATGTCGCTCACCACCACGGGGCTGTTCACCACCACCAGCAGGGTATCGCTATCGCTGCAGCCGTTGGCCGTTGCGGTCATCACCACGGTGTAGATGCCGGGGTCGGTATAGACATGATCCGTGGTCGCACCGGTAAAGGCGGTGCCATCGCCCAGGTCCCATTGGAACGCGGCATCCGGAGGCGTCGACGTGTTGGTGAACAGCACCTCCAGGGGCGGATCGCCCACAAGTGGATCGCCACCGATGTCGGCCACCACGGTGGTCTCCACAACGGTGATCGAGGCATTGTCCGTACCACAACCGCTCACTTCCACGGTGTAGGTGCCTCCGGCCGTGACCGTGATGCTTGGCGTGGTGGCCCCGGTGCTCCACAGGTATGCGGTGCCGCCGCTGGCGGTGAGCACAACGGGGGCGCCGGTGCATAGCGCATCAGGTCCGCTGATCTCCGCCTGGGTGGGCACCGGCTGGATGGTGGTGCTGGCCGAGGCCGTGCAGCCGTTGGCATCCGTTATGGTGACCTGGTAGCTGCCTTCCGCAAGGCCGGTGGCGGTGAGGGCCGTGCCCCCCGCAGGCGACCACAACTGCGTGTAGGGCGCGGTACCCCCGGAGGCCTGCACGGTGGCCGTGCCATCGGCGCCGCCGCAGGTGGTGGGCGTGGTGCCAGTGATGGTGGCCGACAGGGGTGGAGGCTGCGTGATCAGTACCTGGAAGCTGCCCGTGCAACCCTCGGCATCGGTGGCTGTCACCGTGTAATTGCCCGCGACCAGACCGCTCTGCTGCGGTCCTTGCAGGGCGCCGGGCGACCAGGTGAACGTGTAGGGCCCGGCGCCACCGGTGGCCTGTACCGTGGCGCTGCCGGTGCTGGCTCCATGACAGGCCACGTTGGTGCTTTGCACCAAGGTCACGATGATGTCCGGGCAGTTCGGGCAAGGCGCCAGGCCGGCGGGAGAGGCGATCTCCAGGGTGCTGCCCGCAGCATCCACCACCCGCACCGGCAAAGTCGCGGGCGGGAGGATGCTGGCGCCGGTGGCGAAGGTGGTCCAGGTGGTGACGTTCACCGCGCAGCCCGGAGGGAGGAAGCAGGCGAAGAGGCAGGCGCTGCAATCCTGCGTGGTGGTCTGCTGCTGCCAGGTGTACGGCGCCAGCCCGTTGCTCACGTTCCAGCTGCCGTCGGCACCGATGCACACCTCCATGGGTGCGCAGTTGCTCACGGCGATGACCACCGTGTCGCTGCCGCAGGGCAGGGTGTGCACCACGCTGTGCAGGCCGGGGCCCGCGAGTGCCGGGTCGAAGGCGCCGGCGTTGGGGGCACTGATGCCGGGGCCGCTCCAGGTGCCGCCGGGCGTGGCGGGCTGCAGCAGCACCGGCGCATCGGTGGTGCACAGCGGGGCCACGGGGGCGAACTCGGCGTTGCAGCAGGGCTGCGGCACCACGCTCACATCATCCACGAAGTAGTACGCGTAGGGGTTGAGGGCGGCCTCGTTCGCGCAGTTGTACGTGGTGGTGGCGTCAGCCCGGAAATTGCCGATGGTGATGTACTGCTCGCCGCCGGTGGCGGTGTAGTTCCACTGCAGGCGCTGCCATTCTTCGGTATCGGTCACCTCCGGTCCGCTGTATTCCAATTGGGGCGTCACCGGCAGCACCGAAGAACCGCCGATGGTGGCGCAGCTCACGTTGAGCGGGACAGAGGAGAAGTGTACCCCGATGTTGGGCGAGGAGAACTTCACATTGTCCGCAAGGCTCACATGGAACTCCACACAGTAGGTCTGACCGGCCACCATGGGCTGGGTGAGGCTGCCGTGGAGGTATTCGCGCCACCCGCTGCCGAAGAGGGTCTGGCAGCCCAGCAGGGCAAAGCCTTCGTATACGATGATGCCTGCATACCCATCACCGGTGCGCGCCGGCTGGCTGCCCAGGATGTTGTTGGGCACCCCGACCCCGAATGCGCCAAAAGGGCTGCACGCATTATAGAGATCGGAGGTGGAGCAGGTGTCGCCCACCAGGTTCAGGAACGGATCGCGCCAGGGGGCGGCCTTGTCCAGTTCGCTCGGGCCCAGTGGGCAGGAGGTCACGGTCTCGAAGCTGGGGTTCACCACCAGGTTCTGCGCCCCTGCGAACAGGGGGAGGACCAGCGCGACCAGCGGTAGCAGGCGGAAAGGGGTGTTCATCGGTCGGAAAAGCCGTTCGTAGCCTTCCAAATGTAAACGAAAGGCCGTCGCGACCGCATGCCTTGTGGGCCGCCCCGGAACAGGACGGTGGACGACCTGCCAGCCTGCGGTTCCGTATCCTTGATGCATGAAACGCTACACCGCCTCCCGCCTCACGGCCGGGAACCGGCTCTTCCCTGCGCAGTTGGTGATCGACGACATGGGCGTGACCCTGCGCCAGCCCTCGCTGTTCAGCGGGAAGGAGACCTCCATTCCCTACACACGCATCGCGTCGGTGAACATCAGCTGCCCGGCGGTGGGCTATTCCAGCATCCACATCCACACCACGGGCGAGGGGATGATCAACGTGCACGGCTTCCTGCGCAGGGAGGTGGAAGAGATGAAGCGGACGCTGCTGGCCCGCATCAACGAGACCGAGCGGTGAGGCTCCCGGCAGGGCGTGCGACCCCGCGTGAGCGGGCGTAGCGGCAGCCGACCGCAGGAGAAGCGATGGTGCCGCCCGAGCGAGGAGGCTGCGACGCAGGAGCAGACCCCGGAGCCGGTGCGGCACCCGCTGAGCCAAGGACGCTAAAGCGCAGCACGCGACGGCGCCTGCCACCTACGTTCTCCCAACGGTAAAGGCTCCAGGCGCCGGCACGCCCCTCACTTCGCCCTGTGCGTGATGACCGCACCTATCGCGAAGACCAGATGATCGGTCGATCAGACCATAGGCGCCGGCCTTATCGTTCTCCGGCCATGTCGCGATCCCGATGCGCCCCTCGTGCAGCACAGGCCGACACTCGGTCCATCTCATTGCCCGATCTTCTGATCCACACGTCCCCTGAACCTTCCCCCCGTTACATTTGTTCTTCCCCATGTCACCAGACCGAACGTCCATGAGCCAGCCCACGCCCTCCTACCCGCTCCTGGAGCGCATCACGCTTCCGGCCGACCTGCGTGCCCTGCCTGAGGAGCAACTGCAGCAGGTCTGCACCGAGCTGCGCGACTTCATCATCGACGTGGTGAGCGTGAAGGGTGGCCACTTCGGCGCCAGCCTCGGCGTGGTGGAACTGACCGTGGCCCTGCACTACGTGTTCAACACCCCCTACGACCAGCTGGTGTGGGATGTGGGTCACCAGGCCTACGGGCACAAGATCCTCACCGGCCGCCGCGAGGTGTTCCATACCAACCGCATCTACAAGGGCCTCAGCGGCTTCCCCAAGCGCAGCGAGAGCACCTACGACACCTTCGGCGTGGGGCATAGCAGCACCAGCATCGGTGGCGCGCTGGGCATGGCCGTGGCCAGCAGGCTGAAAGGTGAGCAGGACCGCCAGTGCGTGGCCATCATCGGCGATGGTGCCATGACCGCCGGCCAGGCCTTCGAAGCGCTGAACCATGCGGGCGGCGCCGGCACGGACATGCTGGTGGTGCTCAACGACAACTGCATGAGCATCGACCCGAACGTGGGCGCGCTCAAGGAATATCTGACCGACATCGCCACCAGCCACACCTACAACAAGGTGAAGGACGAGGTGTGGAACCTGCTGGGCAAGGTGAGCAAGTTCGGCCCCAACGCGCAGGCCATCGTGCAGAAGGTGGAGAACGCCGTGAAGGGCGCACTGCTCAAGCAGAGCAACCTCTTCGAAAGCCTCAACTTCCGCTACTTCGGCCCGGTGGACGGACACGATGTGGACCACCTGGTGAAGGTGCTGAAGGACCTGCGCGACATCCCCGGTCCGAAGATCCTGCACACGATCACCAAGAAGGGTAAGGGCTACGGACCTGCTGAAGCAGGCAGCCCCACGGTGTGGCACGCTCCGGGCCTCTTCAACAAGGAGACCGGCGAGATCATCAAGGTGGTGCCCAAGAGCCCGCAGCCACCGAAGTACCAGGACGTATTCGGCCACAGCATCGTGGAGCTGGCCGAGAAGAACCCGAAGATCGTAGGGGTGACCCCCGCCATGCCTTCGGGCTGCTCGCTCAACATCATGATGAAGGCCATGCCCGATCGCGCTTTTGACGTGGGCATCGCCGAGCAGCACGCCGTGACCTTCAGCGCTGGTATGGCCACGCAGGGCATGGTGCCCTTCTGCAACATCTACAGCTCCTTCATGCAGCGCGCCTACGATCAGGTGGTGCACGATGTGGCGCTGCAGAACCTCAACGTGGTGTTCTGCCTGGACCGCGGCGGTCTGGCCGGTGCCGACGGCCCCACACACCACGGCAACTTCGACTTCGCCTACTTCCGCTGCATCCCCAACATGGTGGTGAGCGCGCCGATGAACGAAGAGGAATTGCGCGACCTGATGTACACCGCCCAGCTGCCGGACCAAGGCCCCTTCAGCATCCGCTACCCGCGCGGCGAGGGCGTGATGACCGAGTGGAAGACGCCCTTCAAGGCGATCAAGGTGGGCACGGGCCGCAAGCTGCGCTCCGGCACCGACATCGCAGTGCTCAGCATCGGTCACATCGGCAACCTGGCCGCCAAGGGCATCGACGCACTGGAGGCAGAAGGCTACAGCGTGGCGCACTACGACATGCGATTCGTGAAGCCCATCGACGAGCTGCTGCTGCACGAAGTGTTCAGCAAGTTCAAGCACGTGGTCACCGTGGAGGACCACGGCCTGCAGGGTGGCATGGGCAGCGCAGTGCTGGAGTTCATGGGCGACCACGGATACGCCGCCCACGTGAAGCGCCTGGCGATCCCCGACAAGTTCATCGAACACGGCACACAGGCGGAACTCTACCGCGAATGCGGCATCGATGCCATCGCGGTGGTGGAGGCGGTGAAGGAACTTCTTGGTGAGAAGGGTGCGAAGAAGGAGGTGAGGGTGAGCGCGTGAGTGGTGCGCTTTCCCCGTTGGTCATTCCTTTTTCACGTCCAACAGTTGAGATAGCTTTGCGTACTTAAGGTCTTTTTGGGCGGCCTTCGTGGAACCGTACCCCTCTGGACTAACCGCCCACCGATAGAGAGCTTCTCTGTATTCGAATTCCATCTTGGCAAGGGTTGCCCCACGCCTGAAATTGTAGGCTGAAGCGCTCGGTGCTGACCCTGAGGTTCTGTTGAATCTTTCGAAGCCGCGCTTCGCATAGCCAAATGGATCCTTGTCCTCGTTGATCAAAGCCTGCTGCAGGAGGACCGCGATCTTCTCGAGATCTCGATAGTTCCCTGCCAATGGCAAGCTGTCGAGCCATGTATTGAAAGCTGAGGCATCGACCGGGATGGACTGCTTGAAGAGCATGTTCTTCCAGACAGTAGCGAAGGCTGCTGAGGGTTTCACCTCTTGCTCTTGCACCGAAGGCAGATACAATCCGAGCTGATTGATGCGGTCGAAGAGGTCCGGCAGAAGCATCTTCTCCAACTCCTCAACAGTCCTATTGGAAGCGAAGACGGGTTGAAAGCGCGCGAATTCTTCGCTATCCGACCCTACCCGGCGGAAGCGATACCATCCGTGCGTGCCCTTGTGATTAACTGTTTGCAGGGCCGTCATGAGCTTCTCCTGCACCCGCTTATTGAGGTTGTGGATCTCATCGAAGAAGAGCATGCCGGATTTGTTTGCTTCATGGAACAAGCCGGACTTATTGGAGACCGCCCCTGTGAACGCACCTTTTACGTGACCGAATAGCTCACTGAGCGCCATGGTGTCCCCTTCGACACTTGCACAGTTGAAGTATGTGGGTGGTCCTTTTAGCACCTTTTCACCGACCTCGTTGATCATCTTGGACTTCCCGATACCACGGGCTCCGAGCACTAGGACTGAGAATCGGCCGGGGTTCTTGAAGAAGCTCTCCAGTTCGGCTTCTATTTTGTTAATGGGCATGATGTAAATATATCGTAGTGATGATAATATCATCTCGATAGATTTTCCGCCAAATGGCATAAGCCGCTCAAATCCAACAGACTATCTATGGCTCACGTGTTGGACGAAAGGTCTTGGCACGGCTTTGCTAATAGGAGGGTGCAACAAGTTCCCCAGCCCATGCAACCCCACATCATCGTCCCCAGCCTGCACGCCGTGCAACGAGCCTACGAGCGTGGTATCACCACACCCATGATCCAAGACACCCTTCGGTGGGGGAAGAAACTCCACCGCCAAGGGCTGCGCTTCTTCGTCATGCTTCGCTGCTGCATCCCACCCGGCTTGGATGAACGCTATGCGAAGCAATTGGTGAATGTGACCGTGGTGCTCGGCGGTGATGAGACCATCGTCACGGTGTACCGCAACCCGAAGGCTATAGCCCACATCAAGCGCAAACCCAAGCGACTCCTATGAGGATCCTCAAGATCATCCATGGCTACCCTCCACTGTATAGCGCAGGGTCGGAGGTCTACAGCCAGAGCACCTGTGACCAGCTCGCGAAACATCACGAGGTGCTGGTGTTCACCCGCGAGGAGAATCCTTTCGCGCCAGACTTTTCGTTGCGGCGCGTAAAGGGGGAGAGCGGACCCAAGCGCGTCCTGGTGAACATGCCGCGCGGCAAGGATGGGTATCGCCACAAGGAGTTGGACGAGCGCTTCGCCGAGGTGCTCCGTTCGTTCGGTCCGGATGTGGCGCACATTAGCCATCTCAATCATCTGTCCACCGGCATCGTGGATGTGCTCAAGGAGGCTGGCATTCCCATCGTGTTCACCCTGCACGACTTCTGGCTGATGTGCCCGCGCGGGCAGTTCTTGCAGCGCAATTTCGGAGGAGGTGTGGTGCATGCCCTGTGCGATGGCCAGGAGGACCGCAAGTGCGCCACATCGTGTTACGCATCCCTGATGTCCGGTGAAGAAGGCCAACATGAGCGTGACGAAGACTATTGGACAGCATGGATCCACCAGCGCATGCGCGCGTCCAAGCGCCTCTCTGAAAGCGTGGACCGGTTCATCGCCCCATCGCGCTACCTTATGGATCGCTTCATCCGCGACTTCGGACTGCCCGCTGAGAAGGTCATGCACCTGGACTATGGCTTTCCGGTCCACTACCTGACGCCATCAGTGAAACGCACACCATCCGACAAGTACCGCTTCGGCTACATCGGCACGCACATCCCGGCAAAAGGGGTCAACCTGCTTCTTGAAGCATTCGATGGGTTGGGCGATGCGGCCGAGTTACACATTTGGGGCGCCAAGGATGAGCAAAGCACCCGAGCGTTGCGGAGCATGGCGGACGGCAAAGTCGGAATCCACTTCCATGGTCCGTATGTCAATCACAACCTGGCCAACGAGGTTTTCGCAGTAGTGGACTGCATTGTGGTGCCGTCCATCTGGATGGAGAACTCACCCTTGGTGATCCACGAGGCCCAGGCCTGTCATATCCCCGTGATCACAGCGAACGCCGGGGGTATGGCCGAGTATGTAGCGCACCAGGTGAACGGTCTGCTTTTCCAGCATCGCTCGGCGGTCGACCTGCGCCATTGGATGCGCTGGGCGGTGGAGCATCCACATACCATGAAGCAACTCGGCGAGCGCGGCTATCTCCATGTGGCTGACGGTGCCATTCCGGACATCGAAGAGCACTGCAAGGCACTCGAAAACATGTACACCAACCTCATTAGCAGACCATGAGCACATTCTGGCGGATCACCCTGGATACTAATCCAGAGGATTGCAACCTGAGCTGCACCATGTGCGAAGAGCACAGTGAGTTCAGCGATTTCATGCAACGCTTGTACGAGCGCACAGGCGTCAAGCGACGGCGCATGCCTTTCGACATGGTGCAGAAGGTGATGGAGCAGGCCGCTGCAATGGGTGTGCGTGAGATCATCCCGTCCACCATGGGCGAACCACTTCTCTACCGGCAGATGGATGAGCTGCTGGAGTTGGCCAAGGAGCTTGGCATGAAGGTGAATCTGACCACCAATGGCACCTTCCCGAAGCGCTCTGTGGAGGATTGGGCGGAGCGCATCGTGCCGGTCACTTCGGATGTGAAGATCTCGTGGAACGGCGCTACCAAGGAAACGACGGAAGCTGTGATGAAGGGCCTGAAGTTCGAGCAGGCCATCGCCAATGTGGAGCGCTTCATAGCGGTACGTGATGCACACCATGCAGCTACAGGGCACTACTGCCGGGTGACCTTCCAGCTTACCTTCATGCAGAACAATATGCACGAGTTGCCGGATATCATCGCGCTCGCTGCAAGGCTTGGTGTGGATCGTGTGAAGGGCCATCATCTCTGGGCACATTTCGAGGAGATCCAGCACCTGAACTTCAAGGCATCCGCCCAGACGATCGATCGTTGGAACGACATCGTGGATCTGGCCGTGGCCGCTGCCGCGAAACACCCGAGGCACGATGGAACACCTGTCCTGCTGGAGAATATCACTCCCCTGTTGCCACAGAATGGCCATGCGGTTCCCCACACCCACGAGTGCCCTTTCCTGGGCAAAGAGCTTTGGGTTTCTGCTACGGGCGACATCTCTCCCTGCTGCGCGCCGGACGACCTGCGGCGATCGCTGGGAGACTTCGGCAATGTGAGCGAACGGAGCCTAGCCGAGGTGGTGGCCGATGAAGCATACCAAGACCTGATGCGGGACTACCGCGACCGGCCGCTTTGTAGCACCTGCAACATGCGCAAGCCATGCTGAAAGTGCTGCTATTCGGCAATCTGGGGTCCGGCAAAAGCCATCTGGCCGAGCGGTTCATACAGCGCCACCCGATCTACGAACACGTTGCCATTGATGCCTTCCGAAGGACCCACGGCGATGGAACCATGGCCGGGGAGCGCACCGCCAAGGAATGCTTCATCCTCAGCGTCCTTCCCGGTATGCCACAACTCATCGAAGCCACTGGACTTGGCGAGACCGGAGTGCTCTTGGCGGAACGACTGGATGCCATGGAAGAGCACATGCTCATCGTGCTCCTGACCACTCCGCTTGAACGCTGTTTGACCCGACTCGAGCAGAGGATCTGGGACGTGCCTTATCCCGCACCTCCAGAGGAAGCCTTGGAGCTTGCCCGGAGGACCGATGCGTTCATAAAGGCGGGAGAAGTGGAAATGATCTGGGACAGGGCGGGGAGGACGCAACTGATCAAAGGGGATTGCTCCGATGAGCGATCCATGAACGAACTGCTGGAACGAATGGAACACCACCTGCTGAAATGAAACACCACAAGATCATCACCCAAGTCGAACAACGTATCGCCGCATTGGACGGTATCGAGGCCGCCGTGCTCTATGGTTCGGTAGCAAGGGGCGAAGCGACCCCGAACTCGGACATCGACCTTGGCATCATCGTCAATGATCGGTTCGATCGGGATGCGTTGATCGAGGCCTTTAAGGGCATGGAGCTTCAACCGGACCATGTGATGCCGGTATCGATGCGCAACAAGGTCGTTGCCTATTTCCAGGATATGCGCATCAAATTGGAGGTGGCACTTCATCATGACCTGGCATCCTTTGGCCGCGACCTCTCAGGCTCGGTCATTCCGGAGCACCTGCTGCCCAATGCTGTGCTGCTGGACCGAACAGGCACTCTGGTGCAGCGCATCCTCGACATGAACGGCTCGGGATACAAGCCCTACTCCGTAGAGGAACTCGTGCAGAAGTTCATCTACGAGTTCGACAATCTGTCCACCTTCCACCGCCGGAGCGACGGTTACCGGGCACTCTACTTTCATCAGATCGCGCTGCATTGCCTGGTGCAACTGATGAACATGCGCAGTAACGGCGACCGGTTCCAGTTCCTGCCCCGCAACCTGTTGGTGAACATCAAGGACAAGGAGCAGCTGCGCCGCATTTACGAGCTGAACGGATCCATGTATCTGCCGGACATGAACCGCAAGAAGCGCGCGCTGCTGGACATGCTCTATGCCACGCTCGCAGAGTTGGCTTATCCTGAGTTGGATGAAGTACGCTTGGTGTTGGAACGCATCTACGACAGGGACCGGCATTGGAACCTGCGTAGTGTAGGTACGCATGGCCCCATGATACGTTGGCCGAATCTGTTGCGAAGCAGCCTGCCCGCGATCATGCAGCCGGACGTATTGAGTGATCTGCTGGAGCGGAATGCAGTACACACCATCATCGACCTGCGCGCACCTCGTGAACTGGAAGAGCATCCATACGCAGAGGATGCAATATCCAATGTGCGGTATGTGCATGCGCCGTTCGACCCGTGGGCCCAACCCGATTGGTTCAAGGAGCCGGAATTCCAGCAGGGCGAGCACCAGGAGATCGCGTACCGCTTCTTTGCATTGGGCTGTCGACAGAGCATCAAGGACATCGTGGACGCGCTCATCGATGTTCCCGAGGACATGGGCGCCATCATCCATTGCCATGCGGGGAAGGACCGGACCGGCATTGTCTGCACCTTGCTTCACCTGTTGGTCGGCGCTGAAATGGAAGATGTGATGACCGACTACCTCGCCAGCGAATCGGACACCTATGCGCACAACCTGCAAGTGGTGCTCGATGTCATTGAACGCCAAGGGGGCATCCGGGCATACCTCGGCAACTGTGGTCTGAGCGATGCCCAGATCGATCGACTTCAACAACGCCTGAGCCATGGCTGAGCGACCTGAGCAACTCTTCACCGGATACTGGCGCTACCTGGCCGTCCGGGCCGCCTGCAAACTGGACCTGTTCGAGCATATCGCTGCAGGGGTGCGCACTGTGCCGGGCCTTTGTGCTGCCATTTCCTGCGATCAGCGCTCCCTGGATAGCCTTGTTGGTGCGCTGGTCCATGAAGAATACCTGTTGCATAGCGAGGAGGGCCTGCGGCTATCTCTGGAAGCCCAGCGGCTTTGTGCTGGCCATCCTACTAGCGTGAAACATGCCTGCCTGCTGTGGGGTGCAGAGCACATGGATGCCTGGCAACACCTTGACGAAAGCATCCGATCGGGACAGCCGGTTTTCACGAAGCTGTTCGGCGACACCTTCTTCCGCTACTTGGACGGGCATCCAGAACGGGCCGTGGAGTATCACAGGGCCATGTTCGAATACGCGCGGCAGGACTATGCGGGGATCGGTGAGGTCTTGGACCTATCAGCACACCGGTCGGTCATGGATGTTGGAGGTGGCAATGGGGCGCTGGTCGGGTGCTTGAGGGCAGGTCATCCGGGGGTGTCCTTCCGAATCTTCGACATCCAGGACCACCGCACAGATCATTCGCGGGATATTCTGTTCATCCAAGGCGACTTCTTCAACGCGGTTCCTGAAGGTTCGGATGCCTTGCTACTCAGCAGGGTGATCCATGATTGGGATGATGCGCAGGCGTTGCAAATACTCCGGAATTGTCACTCCGCACTACCTCGGGAGGGGGCCCTTTTCCTCATCGAGAACGACCTGTCAATGCTCGCCGACGGTGGACATCTGCTGTCGCTGAACATGCTGGCCACCTGCGGTAGTCGGGAGCGCAGCGTGCAGGAATATCAACAACTGCTGGAAGGCTCCGGATTCCGGGTCCAAGGTCTTGTCCACCATGGAAATCAGGCGATCATCAAAACTGTACGCGCATGAACTGGCATGATATCAAACCCTCCTTGGACGGTGCGCACTTCCTTCTCGGGGGACAACCGATCTGGATCGACCGCTTCATGGCCGTTATGTCCTTCCATGCTCCTGGCGTGGCACCCGTACAGGATGTTTCCGGTTGGTACCACATTGATGCAGAAGGTTGTCCCTTGTACAAAGCGCGCTACCACAAGGCCTATGGCTTCTATTGTGACCGTGCAGCGGTCAAGGACAAGACAGGTTGGTTCCACATCGACCTTAACGGCGATGCGTGCTATCCTGAGCGCTACGCGTGGTGCGGCAATTTCCAAGAGAATTGCTGCGCTGTACGGTCATCGGATGGATACCATCATATCGATCCGTTAGGCCGGGCGCTGTATGCGGAACGCTGGCAATACGCTGGGGATGCGCGGGATGGGGTCATTTGTGTGCAAAGCGCCGGAGAGGCCTTCCACATCCGCAAGGATGGGAGCAAGCTGTACCCGGCGACCCATCGTTTCGTGCATGTGTTCCACAAGGGCTTCGCCGTTGCGTTAGACACGTTGGGTTGGTGCCATATCGACCGATCGGGACAACCCATCCATGCGCATCGCTTCCAGTACTTGGAGCCGTTCTACAATGGTGTGGCGGTAGCGATCGATGGGGAGGGTCGGAACGTGATGGTCAATGAGGTGGGTGAGGTGACCTTGTTGGGATAGGGCTACGCCGCCCACGTGAAGCGCCTGGCGATCCCCGACAAGTTCATCGAACACGGCACACAGGCGGAACTCTACCGCGAATGCGGCATCGATGCCATCGCGGTGGTGGAGGCGGTGAAGGAGATGGTGGGGGCCTCTGCTGTTGGCTTCGGCCGGGCTGCGGGTAAGAGGGGATGATCCGTCACTGCCCTTCTCATTAGTGCTTCGTTAACGATGGACGCCTGCTTCAAGGAGCAATAAGCGACTATTTCTGGGCTTGTATTCACCGTATATGCGTATATATGGTGACACGGATTCAACTCATAAACGCAATCGGATAGACTGACAGGAGAGCTGATGATTTCTTCAGGAGGAGGAGAGGCTTTTACCCCTCGATCCCCGCTGAATGGAGGATGCGGCCTACCCTTGTTCTGGGGTCCAATCCGTTGCAAGAATGAGCCACATCACCGATGAGCAAAGGTGCATCATACAACGCATGAAGAAGGCCGGTCATCAGCAGAAGCGGATCGCCGAGGCCATTGGCAAGTCCGAGTCGGCGGTGAGCCGCGAGATCAGGCGCAACTGCGACCAGCGCAGCGGCGCGTAGAACGCTGACCTGGCTGCCCGCAAGAGCGCGCAGCGCAAGAAGGACAAGCCCAAGGCGGTGCGCTTCACCGCTGCCATTCGCGCTAAGGTGGAACGGCAACTGGCCCAGAAGCTCAGCCCGGAGCAGATCGTGGGCGTTGCCGTGCGCGCGGGCCGCGACATGGTCTCCCATGAGCGCATCTATCAGCATATCTGGCAGAACAAGAAGTGCGGCGGCCACCTGCACGAGCGCCTGAGCACGCGCGGTAAGCCCTACCGCAAGCGAGGCGCGGCCAAGGACAGCAGAGGCATCATCAAAGACCGGGTGGGCATCAATCAGCGGCCCACAGTGGTTGAGAGGCGCAAGCGGTTCGGCGACCTGGAGATGGACACGATCATAGGTCGCAAGCACAAGGGCGCCATCGTCACGATCAACGACCGCGCCAGCGGGATTCTATTGATGCGCAAGGTGCCCCGCAAGGAATCTGGTCTGGTGGCCCAGGCCGCTATCGAAGCGCTGCGCCCTTGGAAACCGCTGCTGCACAGGGCCACCAGCGACAACGGGAAGAAGTTCGCCGATCATCAGCTCATCGCCCGCAAGCTCCAGTTGGACTTCTTCTTCGCCAAGCCCTACCATAGCTGTGAGCGCGGCTCCAACGAGAACCTCAACGGCCTCATCCGCCAGTACATCCCCAAGCAGACCGATTTCGACACCCTCACCGATGAGTTCATCCAGTACGTCCAAGACCAGATCAACAGCCGACCAAGGAAACACTTCATCTTCGACACCCCGAGCAACGAGTTCAACCGACTAACCCGATGACCCAGCGATTGCGTTTATGAGTTGAATCCGCCGGTATCAGCCTGAAGTGACCAGTCGGAAATGGGTAGTGATGCTCCTAAGGCCATTGCGAAAATGGTTGCGGTGATGAGGCAGGTTCCCCGATCGGGTCAACGCTGGACGCAGGAAAGTGGACCACTGGATCCCATTTGGTTCGTTGCCCTCTGCTGGCTGACCCCGCCATCCCTTACGCCATGACTGCAAAACGCCGACACCTCTTTGTATTTCCGCGGAAGTGAGACGATGTGCTGTTGGGACGAGGTACCACCACCGAGTATCCTAGCTTTGCACCGAATAATGGATGCGGAGCACTCCGCCTAAGCGGGCACTCGGTTCATGGCTGAACTCATCGATACACTGCGCAACTTCGCACCATGGTCGGAGGCCGAGGCCGGAGCACTTCAAGGTCATTTCAAGGCAGTTACCGTGAAGAAGGGACAGACCCTCCTGCAGAAGGGCGACTTGTGCGACGGGATCTTCTTTATCCGAAACGGCGGGCTTCGCACATGGTTCTATGACAACAAGGGGCGCGAGGTAACGCGTTACATCGGACTACCGGGGTATTTCTGCACAACGTTGGACAGCTTCATAGAAGGTTCCGCTTGCAAAGAGAACGTCGAAGCCTTCGCCGCCAGCGAGCTCCTTTTGTTGCACCGGGACATGCACTTGGAACTTCGGCGGGGCAACCCGAAGTGGGAACGGGCTTACGTGCAGTTGATGGAATTCGGTTATGTGCTCACCACCTGGAGGCTCATCAGCACCCTGAGCCTGAGTGCCGAGGAGCGTTTCGAGGATCTGCGCGCCAGAGCCCCGCATCTCCTGCGCGAAGTGCCGGACCGCATCATTGCCAGCTATCTGGGCATGGCACCAGAGTACCTAAGCCGGTTGAAGGCCAAGGCGCTCCGCGTGAAGTCTTGACATTTTGCAAGGGCTCGGCCAACGGCATGCCGGTAAGCTTGCATCATGGCTGCGCTGCTCACCACCATCGCCAGGACCTTTCTAGCGAAGGGGCGTTTGGTCTCCGTTCAGCCGTTGAACGCGGTAGCAACGCATATCGTGCTTTGCCCCGAGCATAGGGGCCTCTGCAACGTTCGGGCTGGTTCGCAACTCGGGATCTGGACGCACGAATACGGCACAGGCGTGGGTGATGCTCGGCGCACCTATAGCGTATGGCAGTGCGACAGGCACAGCGGTGATCTCCATTTAGCCCTTTGCCACCTCTCCGAAGGTCCTGGTCAACATTGGGCGCGAAATGTCGTTGCTGGAGATGAGGTGCTCTTCTCCAAACCGGAAGTGAAGTTCGGCTTGGCGGATGCAGCGCTGCCGGCGGTCTATATCGGTGATACGTGCGCACAGTATCATCTCTATGCGCTCCGTCGTGGGTTGCTTGCCAGCGCACCCGGTTCCGGCATTGTTCACGCCGATGCGCCTGACCACGTTTTCTCGGACCATGAGGGGTCAACGCCTTTCGCCACGCTGGTGCAACCCGAATGGGTGGTTGACGCGTTGATCGACCGGATCGAGCACCTCGGCACGACGCGGCACGCCAACACTGTATTGCACATCACCGGTGAAGCAGGTGTCGTCAAGGCCCTGCACGATCACCTCTATCGCAACCTCGGCATACCCCAGGCACGGATAACAGCCAAGGCGTTCTGGAAACCAGGCAGGACGCGTATGGAATAATGACGAACTCAACACTCATTCCGCTACAACAAAAGATGGTACGATCGAAGAGAACTTTCCTGCGCGTGGTCCTGCTCACTGCGGCTTCATTCGGCTACGGTCGTAGCTATGGACAAAGCGAACGGGTATCGCTGAGTGGCACCATTCGCGACGGAAAGAGCGGTGAAGAATTGCTTGGCGCAGCGATCCGTATCAGCACAGAGCCTTTGCAGGGTGCGGTGGCGAACGAGTACGGCTTCTATTCACTCACGGTGGCCCCAGGAACCTACAAGGTCATGGTCTCTTTCGTAGGCTACACGTCTTTCGATAGCACGGTCGTGCTGCGAGGCGATACACGCCTGGATGTCAGGATGCAGCCTGGCGTAGAGCTGAAGGAGTTCACCGTGGTGAAGGATCGGGTGAAACGCGACCTGGCCAAACCCGAAATGGGTGTGGAGCGCATGGACATGGGCACCTTGGAGCGCATACCCGTGATCCTTGGAGAACGGGATGTGATCAAAGCATTACAAACCCTCCCGGGCGTAAAGAGCGGTGGAGACGGAAGCGCTGGCTTCTTTGTACGTGGAGGTTCGGCTGATCAGAATCTGGTGCAATTGGATGAGGCGCCGGTGTACAACCCGAGCCATCTGTTGGGCTTCTTCAGCACCTTCAACACCAATGCGATCAAGGATGTGCAACTCTACAAGGGCAGCATTCCGGCCGAGTTCGGTGGTCGCCTCTCCTCGGTGCTCGATATCAAGATGAAGGAAGGCAACGAGCGTGAGTTCGGTGGCAAAGCGAGCATCGGTCTGATCAGCTCCAACCTGATGCTGGAAGGCCCATTGAAGAAAGATCGGTCATCCTTTCTGATAGCAGGCCGGCGAACATATGCCGACCTCTTCCTGAAGCTCTCATCTGATACCGCGCTTCGGCAGAACAAGCTCTACTTCTATGATCTGAACGCCAAGGTGAACTACAAACTCGGCGAGAAGGACCGGCTCTACCTCAGCGGCTACTTCGGGCGCGACTTACTGGGCTTCGGCAATACGTTCGGTATCGACTGGGGCAACCTCACCGGCACGTTGCGTTGGAACCACGTGTATGGAAGTAAGTGGTTCAGCAACACCTCCCTGATCTATTCGGATTACGACTATGGCGTGAAGATCAAGAACGGGGCCTCCGATGTGAGTGTGACCAGTTCCATCCGCGACGTGAACCTCTCCTACGAGTTGAGCTACTATCAGAAGCCCGGCTCCCGGTTCCGTTTCGGCTTCAATTCGATCCACCACACGATCACACCCGGCCGCGTAAGTCCCGTGAGCGACGGCACTGTTGTCCCACAAGACCGTAACGGCTGGGAGAACGCGGTCTTCGGGTCGTGGGAGAAGACCGTATCAGACCGGCTGACCATCTACCTCGGTCTTCGGGGGTCCTCGTGGTCTGTGCTCGGCAAGGGCGATTTCTATACGTTCGATAGCGAAGGGAGGACCTTGGATACCCTTCGCTACGGAGCTGGCACGTTCGTGAAGACCTACGTGAACGCGGAGCCACGCGCATCGCTCAGCTACCAATTGAGCAAGAACACCTCGTTGAAAGGCGCCTATGTGCGCACCACACAGAACCTCCACCTATTAAGCAACAACACGGCGGGCAACCCGACGGACCGCTGGATGCCGAACTCGAACAACGTGAGGCCGGAGATCGGTGATCAGGTCTCCGCCGGAGTATTCCGCGACATCGCGTATGGCGAGGAGGTTGTGGAGGTGAGCATCGAGAGCTACTACAAATGGATGCAGAACCAGATCGACTACCGAGATGGTGCGAACCTGCTGGTGAACGAAGCGATAGAAGGCGAACTGCTCTTCGGCAAAGGCCGCGCTTATGGGGTGGAGCTTTTGGTGCGCAAACGAACGGGGCGCTTCTCCGGTTGGCTCTCCTACACGTGGAGTCGAACGGAACGCTCCATCCAGGCCATCGAGGACGGCAGGTGGTACCCGGCTCGCCAGGATCGTATCCATGATGTTTCCATCGTGGGCATGTACGACCTGAACGAGCGCTGGAACTTCTCTGCGCTATGGACCTACAACACCGGAGCGCCGATCACCATCCCCTCAGGCAAGTACATCGTGGATGAACAGGTGTTCACGGCCTACTCGGAACGCAATGGCGGCAGGATGCCCGCCTATCATAGATTGGACCTGTCCGCTACGCTGAAGAAGCGAAAAGAGGCCAAGTATGCGGGCAGTTGGGTCTTCTCCGTCTTCAACGCCTACGGCCGTATGAACCCGTACAGCATCCGTTTCGAGGTGGATGAGAAGGACCCCACTCGCACCAACGCGGTACAAACGAGTTTGTTCCGTTGGGTCCCCTCGGTCAGCTACAACATCAACTTTTAAGCGATGCGCAACAGACCTCATCTCCTTCTGGCTTCATCAGCAGCCATCATACTGCTCAGCGGATGCGAAAAAGTCATCGACATGAACTACGATACCGTACCTCCCGAACTAGTCATCGAGGCCACTGTGGAGGAGGGTGCCGGCCCTCATTTGGCCCGCGTATCCTGGACCGTGCGCTACGACTTGGTCAACGAGTTCCCGGTGGTGACCGACGCAGCGATAATGCTCACCGACGTAACCGAAGGTGTATCGGCCATGATGACCCACATCGGGAACGGGGAGTATGGGTTGAACTCGGACATAACGGGCGTGCCGGGCCATACCTATCGCTTGGATGTAAGTGTGGGCGGGAAAACCTACCAAGCCGAGTCGGTCATGCCTCGACCTGTAGTGCTTGATAGTGTGTCAGTGGATATCGTAGCAGCCGGCGGCGAAAGCGAGGGTACGCTCACACCCCACTTCAAGGATCCCGCAGGGGCGGGTGATCGATACAGGCTGCGAGTAGAAGCCAATGACGAGGTCTGGCCGGTGATCATCACTTACGACGATGTCCTCACCGATGGGCAAACCAACTCGATCCCATTCACCAGTGAGGAAGAGCTGTTCAGCGGGGACAGTTTGGAGGTGGAGTTGATCTGCGTGGACCGGGATGTGTACCGCTACTTCTACGCGTTGGAAGTGAGCCAGGACCAAGGTCCGCTCGGCTCGGTCGCACCTGCCGATCCACCCTCCAACCTGAGTAATGGCGCATTGGGCTTCTTCTCGGCACAGATGAGGTCTTCCGTGTCCCTGGTGGTGCCCTGAACACGTGTGCCAGGATACAGCCGGCCCTGATCGATCTGCAGAACGGCCCCAGTAGCGGGACTGAGCTATCGTCCGAGCCCCAACTCACTTCTCGCATCAATAGACTTCTTCCAATGCCAGCCCTCAGCAGCCCGGCAACCAGCCCAATACGGCCGGTGGTCCGTTGAAGAGCACAGGGCTTACGTACTGACGGACTCCGAACGCGGCCGCCACGAACATCACGGGCTTCTCCGCGATCCCCAACGGTGGCCGCAACCCGGAAGGGCGGTTCTCCTTCAGTTATGATGCGGCTGCGAGCTACTGGTTATCCACCCTGGCAGGCCCCGGCATGGGGTTCTTCCTCGAACTGGCCTATCCGCAGGACATGGCGGTCCGGAACGCCTACTTCGCTGATTATGCCGCTTGCATACGCTGTGTCGTCGATGTGAGCACGCTGGACATCAGCGACCTTAACGTTCCGGACATGGACATCCACCCGAATCCGACGAACGGGTCCATTGTGGTGCAGGCCGGCTCATCAATGCTCGGTGAGCGTTACGAGATCGTCGATCTCATGGGCCGCTCGATCCTTCAGGGCACGCTCGTTTCCACCCAGGCGACGATCTCGCTGGAGCAGTTCCCGGCCGGGATGTATCTCATGCGCTTCCCGGAGCGGAAAGGACCCGCGATGAAGATCGTGAAGGAGTAGGTCCTGCGGGGCCGCCTTCGTTGTTGGTGTGATGGCACACCAGTTCCAGCAAGGTCTACGGGACATGCATCCGGACCCCATCCGAACGGCCCATGGACCATCACGGCCGTTCGTCACGATGCGGATGCCATCCACGGCGTGCGCGATTACTTTCGGGTCATGGACATTCGCACCGTGTTGCACGACGCCGGGCTGGCGAGCGAGCTCCGCGTGTCCACCGTGATCGGTGCGGAGCTGCCGCTGAACTATGCGGCGCTGTCGATCAAGCACGTGATCCAGGGGGAGGAGCGCTACCGGGTGCGGGG